>Ga0206997_10199_pt1 | contig 15929 bp, 16 predicted proteins | sample Alteio_BWMinCont_3_FD_153478 | JGI IMG/M metagenome (GOLD analysis project Ga0206997, IMG submission 153478) | Enriched cells from forest soil in Barre Woods Harvard Forest LTER site, Petersham, Massachusetts, United States -... | ecosystem: Environmental > Terrestrial > Soil > Temperate forest >...
CCTTGGAGCGGCACCCGGCCTTGGACCGTGCGCGATCCCGCCGCCTCCTGCGCCGCGACCACCGCCGCCGCGACCACCGCCGCCGTGTCCTCCGCCGCGACCACCGCCGCCTCGTCCTCCGCCGCCTCCGCCCCCACGTGGCATCACACACCCCCGCTTGAGTAGATAACGTTCCCGGTGCCTAGTCGGATCAGGTATACAGTTCGATCGTAGAGCCGTCTCTTTCTGCTAAACTGACACAAGTAATGAAAGTGTAAAGTACATCACACATCTATTTTCAGGCATGTCGCGACGTCCACTCGGAATAGTCCTGCTCAACTGCGCGAGCAGCTAGTGGACTGACTCTAACGCTTGTTTCCCACGTTTGACAGCTGCGAGGATGCGGCTTGGGCGTGCGGTCCAAAGGAAGGGGCTGGGTTTGGCATTGGCCTCTGCGATGAAGCGCTCGATGGCGATTTCGAGCTCGGCGACCGATCGGAGCACGCCGCGCTTGAGGCGCCTTTTGGTGAGTTTGGCGAAAAGCCCTCGACGGCATTGAGCCAGGAGGCGGAAGTTGGCGTGAAGTGGAAGGTCCAGCGCGGGTGTTTTGCGAGCCATTTTTGGACTTTTGGATGCTTGTGGGTGGCGTAGTTGTCGACGATCGCATGGATGGCCTTTCGCTTGGGGACCTGCGTGTCGACCTCACTGAGGAAGCGGATGAACTCCTGATGCCGATGACGCTTCATGTTGCGGCCGATGATGGTGCCGTCCAGAACGTTGAGCGCGGCGAACAGTGTGGTCGTGCCGACCACTTCCCTGAGTTTCTCGGCGAACTTCGGATCGTTCGACAGTTTGAACGTCCTGACACGGTGCGGCGCGAGCTTGTGGGCCTCGAGGATACGTTGACGACCCGTCCACTGGGTGGTCTCTCCCGGCGGTGGCTTGGTCACGAGGTCGATGACCTTCTGAACCGTGGCAGCGGGAAGCGGCGGCTTGCCGGGCCTGCGTGTCTTGTCGCGCAGCAGCCCGTCGACGCCATCGGCCATGAACCGCGCCTGCCATCGCCAGACCACCGGCTTGGCTTTGCCCGACCGGCGCATGATCTCGGTGGTGCCGCAACCGTCGGCGGTGGAAAGGATGATTTGCGCGCGCCACACATGCTTTTGCGGCGCACTGCGATCCGACACGATCGCCTCAAGGCGACGGCGATCTGCTCGCGTGACGTTGACGACAATTCCTGCTCTCATGACGAGAGCTTGAACCGCTTCGGCCGATTTGGGAATCGTCCGAATGAATCAGACCACTAGCTTAGCGGCGTCGTACAACCAGCTTGTGGGTCTTCGTCTCAAATCCTCTGATATAAAGTTCAAACTATTTTTCGTTGCAGCATGAATTGCCCTGACATCGAAGCCCATCACTCGTAAAAGCTCAAAGGTCAAATCGCTGCCCGCACCTTCTCCAAGATCAACTTTGCGCGAATCTGGAGCTATTCGACGCAGCACAAATTCATCCTTTACTGTTAAGAACGGATCGGGTGATCGAAATTTACCGCGAGCAAGCTTTAGGAATTGTGAGGGTGTTGTTGCCCGGCCCATGGCCCAATTCCAGGCTGAGGGTGTAAGGGCTTTTGCCTCGCGTATGATTTGACCCCCGCGCCAGTCGGCAATGGCTAAATATCGCGGCCGCCTAGGCTCCCTCCGCCTTTTACCCTTGTTGCAAAACGCGTGATATTAGCATCGCTCGGTAAGCAGTTAGTTGGATTGCGGGCAATCCGTCGAAGAGGTTTTTCGTTTTCATAGGATGTCACTTCGGCCCAAAATTTTTCTATGGCATCTGCACCTGTTGAATGCATGGCTGCATCCAGCTTTCATACTCATCGAGAAGCGTTGGCCGCGGATCAACGAGACCCTCCCGATAGCCCTTTAGAATGGCGTTAGCGGCTTTCCGATTTGTCACTCGGAGTTTGGGCGACAAACGCACGCTTGTTGCGAGCCGGACCAAATCGAGAGTACAAGCCATACCGCGGCTTTATCAAAATCGTTAATACCCCATACAAGACGTCCTTCGGAGTCTCGGCGCATTCTTAGGGCACACACAATCAATCAGCTTTGCAAAACGAAAATAGGTAGGCTCGAAAAAATATAAATGCGATCCTCTTCATGCGTTTATGTTTGTAGGTGAAATCCTCCTCTGTAACGGTGCACTGTGTCCTGAAACCGATTTCGAACGACCTAAGACGAACACCGCAACAACTCGACGGTCAAGGGCCATTCCGGCATCGTCGCCGAGATCGAACTTGCGTGAATCACGGGCTGAAAATCGAGTCATTCGACGACGTATTCGGTTCCAGAAGTGTGGGGGCGCCGATCATTACCTGTCAGTTGCGGCCACCGGAACGACCAAAGAACGGCTGCGTTTATTCGAGAGGGAGCCTCGGTTGGGCTCCAGCTGCACCAAACCTTGCGATCCTCGCCGGGGAGCGCGTTTTCTATTTGCCCCGCGATTGCGAAGCCTGCGACACCACCGCCCCGGTGGTCGCCGCGCTCTTCTCATCTTTGCGCAGTTGCTTTTCGAGTTCTTGAACAGCCGCCTCGGCCTTATCGGCGATTATTTTCAACGCATTAGTAAGGTCCTGTTTCGAGGGACCATTAGGTTTTAATCGTACGGGATGTGTCGACCAATCGCCGGCTTATCGGGCTGATTTCTGGCCATTTGAGCTATATAGCCCGCGCTCTCTTGGTACCGGTAGTATGTCTCAGTGATTTTCCGTGCCTCGTCCGGAGTGAGCAGTCCAAGGTTTTGGATGTTCGCAATGTAAATCTGCAAACTGTGTACGAGCGGTACCCAAGTGAAGTCGTTTTTCACGTCCTCGATACAAGTGATCTCACGCAGCGCCTCGCGCGGAAATCCCTGCAGAAGGCGTCTATGGTGTCTTCGAGGCTAAGCGGCGGCGGCTTGGCGCTGCTGTACTTTGGATCACAAGGAGATGAAATATGATTTGGTTCCTGTCACGAGTAGTCGCCGCATTATGCTTTTCTGAAAAAAAGAGCCACGTGAACCTCGGCCGTGTCGGAAGAATTGCGGTCGCCTTTGCGGCGCTGTCAGCATTTTCGAGCATAGAAGCCACCGGGCAAACCATCACTGACGCTCAAATTCTTGAGGGAAAAGACGGGGTTTCACTCTTAAGAGTAACCGTAAGCAATCCTACTGATGAAGCTCGCCCTCTTTCGTCTCTTACATTTGCAGCAAGTCATCCAAAGCGAAACAAAAAGGTCAAATGCTACAAGGCAGATAAGGCGCAGGACCTGGTGCTGCGATGGGAAAAGCAGAGGACATCTGACAAATTAACGGCCGAGACAACTTTGGAAGGTGTCGAAGTCCCCGTTAAAATCCATTACCGCGCTAGGGGCGCCTGCAGTAACTACCACATGAGTGCTGTCGTACCGTTGTCTGAATCAATTGCAGCAAATACATCCAAGATTGTGTCGTTGCGCCTAAAAGAACTACCAGAGATTCGCACGAGTTCGAAACCCGTAGGGAGAATTGTCAGTTGGCCGCAAAAAACTGTTTCCATCTATAACAAGGATAGCAAACTGGTGGACGAGCGGAGGATCACCGAGAAACTGTCGAGATGATTGCCTCAGCACGATCTGCTTTCCAGTCTGTTATCATGACACTCCACTTGAAGCCACGCTGAACATGCGGGCGCCGATGAAATGCACTTCAGCGTTGTAGCGCATTAGAGACTGTCGTTAAAGGGCGATCCAAAGGACCGCATGAGTCCGACATCGCGCGGGCGGGATCAGTCGAGAAATGGCTTGGCACCTGCGGCCGGCCGGAAATCAGCTCGGTTAATTTGCTCCAGTACGGCTGCCGAAGCGACATGCGCAGCGTTCGCGCAACGGCTTCCACCTTCCACCACCGCCGGCATACACCGTACTTCTTGGGGATGAGCAGCTGCGGCTTCACTCAGTTGGCGGCGCCAGCCGAACAACTGCTGCGGCGATAGTCCATGGCGCCTAGCCACGGCACAAACCGAGCCACCACTCGCCACGTCTCTGCAACAATCCGCGCCTTGTCGTCGCTGCTCCACTTCCGCCGACGACCGGCTCCGGTGAAGACCTCCAAACGCGCACCGGCTCCGTGATAGCACTACGCAGTGTGTCCATTCTAAGCCTTACGGTCAAAGCTCACCGCGGGCTCGCAAATCACCACCTCATCCGAAAGGTGGCCCAGGACACCGCTTACGCCAAAACAAACAGGACGGCGAATTAGCAATCCCATTCAAGACTGCAACCGAGAATTAAGAGCCCCTCAAACACTATTCACCAGGCAGCCTCGGCCAACGCCCTTGGGAATGCCTCAGCCAGACGACCGTCGGCATGGCAAAACCGTATTTTTCCGCTTCTCTGGCAGGCCATCCGGGGGCGATTGCGATTGTTCGCGTCTCTGGGTCACAGGGTGGGGGCGCGCTAGAGAGGCACGGCATTCTACGTTTTGGGCCGCAATAGACGAGCACACTATGCTGTGCCGAGCGCGGAAGTTTCTGGGCTAGAGCTTTGGCAACCTTGGTTTGGGGATCCGAGGTGTGCGAATTCGTGGTTTCGGTATTGAAGGCAGAGGCGGCATCCCCGGATGAGGCGGGACCCGAAGAGGCTCAGGCGGCAAAATTGCCTTGAGAGCGCGATTAATTTGATCCGCGGGAATGCCAGCCGCAACCAGTCCCGCACGAACGGCATCGGCCGGTTGTTTGCTGTTCGTAAGTGCATTCGTGATTTGATCAACCGTCGCGTGCGGATTGAGCTTCTTGAGCTGGTTGACGATCGTCTGAACATTCATTTTCTTCACCGCCGCAAGCATATTCGCAGCATCTCTGAGCGATGCTTCAGCAAAACGCAAGGCGAGTTGAGCATGATGCGCCGGATCAAGGTTTCTCAGCTCGTTGTCTAAATTGACCGTTTTCAACAAGTTCAGAACATTCTCCGGAAGCAACGGGAATTTGACAAAGGGATAACGCGTGAGTTCTTTCTGTACGACCGCTATGACAGCGTCCGCCATCTGCGGCTGGGCACGCCAGCCAGACCAATAATAGCGCACGAAATCGCGGAAGTTGGGATGCGCCGCCACAAAGAGATTGAGGCGGCCGCATAGAATGCTTTCGAACATGAGATTGTTGTTATCGGCCTGGTTGCTCCTGTCGGCGATCTGAATAGCCCCATACATCCAGAACTGTGCGATGGGGTCTTGATATGCAAGTGTGTCACCCGATGCGATACGCAGGCACATAATTTCATGTGGTTGAATCAGATCACCGACCGGCGGGTTTTTCTTTTTTACATTGACGGGGGGCCCCGGGTCCGCATCTTCGATATTTTGGCATGTCCAAGCACGCTCGGCACACTTCGCGAGCAGCCTTTTCATAATGTCAACCCGTCCGGCGCGCCAGCAGCCGGCGGCATACCCTTTCAGTTGGTCGAGACTACAATTGTTCGGATCATTCCAAGGCGGCTGGGTGGGATGTCGGATCATCAATCCCTTGCCGTTTTCAAACTTGGGAAGCAGGGCCTTGTCCATCGCGCTGTTGCAAAAGGCGGCAACGCCGGTCCGATGAGCGGAATCTCCTCCGTCATTACCGCTCTTTTGCGACTGCATAATGATCTTGCTCGAGTCTCTGGGCAGCTTGTTCAAGTCGGGGGTGAAATCTCCGAGTGTATTAGGATCCGGAGGGATCGGCGCCATTCCAAGTCCAAGGCCGTTGACGAAGGTCTCTAACTGCTCAAGAACAGAGGTCATGGTGTTCGCTCCCGCAACAAATATTGAAAATAAGCTCGATCGTCAGTGAGAGCACAGGGGTTGTCAATGCGACAATAAGAATCTTATTGGTTGATTGGTCGCAGGCTGCGGCGGTGTCAGGAACACAAAGCACCGAGATCTTAGCCCGCTCTTGGCTCCGGGAGTTTTGTTCGCTCTACGCTCTATGATCGTCGAGCCGATGCACGGCACGTTTTCCGCCGCGCCTGCGATCGGCTTCCCGCGTGTATCTCTCAGCCTCGCCAGCGTCGCGTGGCCGACGCGGTCATATTCTCGTGAGCGGTCTCACCGATATCGGTCAGGAGCCATTGGACCGCTTGCGCAACCCGTGTGGCTTGCGGTCGGCAGTCCTGAGCTTGATGCCGTGGATAGATCGTTCGACGGCTTGTTGTCGAGTTCGATCGGGCCATCGTCGATGAAGCGCGTCAGGCCTTGCCCGCGCGGGAGCGCGTAGTGGGTGGCGTCGGCAAGCTTGATCCTTTGCCTAATGAGAGCCTGCTTATCGGTTGCGCTCCGCTCATGGTCATGGCAACAATTCATCAACGTGACCGAGCCGCTACATCAGAGCCCGACCCGGCTTTGATGGCGAGGCGCGTTGACTTCACCAAACTCCATCGAAGCTTTCGATTACTCAATTCGGCGACTGGGACCATATCTGGTTAAAAGTCACTTCTTCTAATACGGTTGCTTCCAAAGACTTTACCAATGTACCAGCGTTATTTTAAGCCGTCTCCGGAGATCGGGATACAACATACTATGGGTGGTGAAATACCTATAGACAACCTTTGTTTGTTCTTGTAAGTTGCCCTCCTGCGGCATCACACTGGGTTGGCGCTATGCCATTCGGGTCCGAGGGCATTCAAGCAGGGATAGGTCTTGCTGTTTCAGGAGGCGGTTTTCGCGCGACACTCTTCCACATCGGCTCATGCTGGCGGCTGCTCGAATTGGGAGTCCTTCCGCAGCTTACCCGCATCTCAAGTGTCTCGGGTGGGTCTATCTTCACCGGAGTTCTCGCCTCGCATTGGGCTGCGCTGGCAAACAACCCAAGCGTACAAAGTTACGAACGGCTAATCGTTGATCCGCTTCGGCAATTCTGCCGCTTACACGTCGACACGCTGGCTGTCGGCGAAGGACTCCTAGGCATAAGCAAGTCAATTAGCGACGCGGTAGAGGACAAATACCGCAAGCATCTATTTCAAGCTGGTTTGGATCAACTGGTCGACGCTCCGACATTCGTGTTTAGCGCGACGAATCTTCAAACGGGCCGTAACTTCCGGTTTTCAAAACCCTATATGGGCGACTATCGCATTGGGCTGATCCGCAAACCGACCATGTCCTTGGCCCGAGTTGTCACCGCGTCAAGTGCGTTTCCGCCATTCCTCTCACCTGTGATCTTGGACCGTCCGGGCCATTTTGAGGCCGTTGAAGGTGCCGACCTCAATGGTCGTCCAGAGTATACCGATCGAGTGTACCTGAGCGATGGCGGCGTCTACGACAATCTCGGACTAGAAACTCTATGGAATCGATGTCAGACGGTCTTAGTAAGCGATGCTGGCGCTCCGTTTGACATAGGCGATACTGTCGAGACCGATTGGGTGAAACAGACGTTGCGTGCACTCGATATAGCTACTGACCAAGCGCGCGGGCTTCGCAAGCGGGCCCTTATCAACGATTTTCAACGAAACGTTCGATCCGGCACTTATTGGGGCATCGACACGCGGATTGCCAATTATCAATTGCCAGACGCCATTCCCTGCGCCGACCAAAAAGTGCAGCCACTTGCCAAAATTCGTACTCGCCTAAATCCATTTAATGATCAAGAACAGGAGCAGCTAATCAACTGGGGCTATGCTTTATGCGATGCCGCAGTTCGGAAGCACGTTCCCCAAATTATCAAAAACCAGAGCAAACCGGCATGGCCGTGCCCTGCTCACCCTCTGGGATGAGGGCGTGGTTTCACTAGCGATTCGCCATTCACAAAGCCTTGGGAGAAGTCCACATGGCAAAGAAGGGAAGACCAGCAGGCCGCCGACAATCCCCTCGCAAGACTCGTCGAGTTACTTCGCGCCGCGCGGTTAGCGCGACCCCGAGCACAGTACGCGCCGGCGACGAACCCGCGTTCGCTCAGCCGGAACCCATGCCCGCTCCCGGGAAATTCCGCACCCCCCATTTGTCTGACGAAGGGGCGTACAACATCCTCGATGAATTAAAGAAGGAGAATAAGATACAACCGCTGCCCTTTCCGCGCGCTCGCGGTGGTGATGAACCGGTTCTCAGTCTAGAGCAGATCTGGGGCTCGGAGGGCCCAAAGCTCTCGCGTCGTCTCGGCCAAAACGGCCAGATAGTCTTTCACGCGGTCGGTGATACCGGGAATACCCGAACCGTCAAACCACAAGAGGCAGTCGCGGACAAGATGGAAGCCGACTTCGACGAAGAGCAGGAACAGGATAGGCCCGTCTTTTTCTTCCACCTCGGAGACATCGTCTACAGTTTTGGCGAGAAGCAGTACTACTACGACCAATTCTATGAGCCGTACCGCAGCTACCCCGCGCCCATTCTTGCAATCGCCGGGAATCACGATGGTATGATCGCACCCAACACTAATGCGGTCTCCCTCGACGCCTTCCTGAACAATTTCTGCGCAACGACTTTTGCGAGCACTCCTGAATCCGGCGGCCTTGATCGAACCGCAATGATTCAGCCGGGCGTCTACTATACCTTCGAAGCGCCGTACTTGCGTATCCTTTGCCTTTACAGCAACACGCTCGAGGATCCGGGGATCATCTCGACGGAGAACGGGGCGTTCCCGCAGGTCACCGACGTGCAACTTAACTATCTCCGAGTCGCGCTGACCCGGGTCAAAACTGAGGCTTTCAAGGGCGCTCTAATCATCGCGCTTCACCACCCAATTTTCACAGTCGGAACCAAACATGGCGGAAGCCCAAATGTCATGAAGGAAATGGACAAGATATGCCAGGACGTTGGCGTCTGGCCGCACGCGGTTCTATCCGGCCACGCACACAATTATCAGCGCTTTACCCGAAAAATGGCGGACCGAGAGATCCCCTATTTGATAGCGGGAAACGGCGGGCACGCGACGTCACGCCTGCGTGAAAAGCAGGGTGGTGGGGTGTTGCGTGTCCCGGTAGAGCTGCCCGGACTAGGACAGGGCCGAGATACGGTCGTATTCGAAAATTACGACGATCAGAACTACGGCTATCTGCGCATACTCGTGGATCAGCGGCAGCTCCGGATAGAGTACCATCCCGCATCCGACGGCCGTTACGCGAAGACCCCCGACGACCACGTTACCGTTGATCTGAGCGCGCATACACTCGTACATTTCGAAGTTCCGCGAACCAAGCGAACTCGCGTGGCTGTGGGTCGACAAATTTAGTGCGAGACCTATCGAACCGCCGATAGCGGTGAACTGCTCACCAAACGATCGTTTAGAATGTGTCGAGCGCTTTACAAAAGCGACTGTATGGAGACGGCCCGAAATTGCGAAGGAATTGTTTAACAAGGTTTGCCAGAGGACCCGGCCGAAAACCGGGAAGCTAAGGGCCGCGCATAACGAACGCGACCTGGAAAACTCGATTGCGAAGGATTCATTGGCTCAATCTCTGGGATGCGCGCTCCATTTGGTGATCATCTCGGGGGTGATCCCGTCGATTAAGTCGGACGCTGCCTGATCGACGTCGGTGCCGACGGTGGCCTCCACCAAACAGGTATCCCACGTCCCGTGAAGACTGCCTGAGCATTCGCCGCTAACGCTGATATTGTTTCCGCCGCGCGTGAAGGGGCTAATGTATATCTCCGACCCAGTGGCCAAGGAATTTAAGTGCAATGAGTCGGTCCCTTTTTCCTTCTAATTTAGAAGCAAGCACCTTCGAATCGTTCTCTATGGCTGACAGTCGCATTTTTCGACCGCGGGACAGTCGTCCGTGGCAAGTCCGTGGGACTCACGCGATAAGTTTAGGAAGTGCTCAGAAGGACGCTTGCGGGGATGATCTGGAAAAATGCAAGAGTCGGAGAAAGTGTCAAACTCACTATCAGAACGGATCATTTTGCGGATAGCCGCGCGCGTGTCTGGTTGAGCCAGACGAAAGGCAATTTCACAGACCACTTTGTGACCCAAATCCCCCAACGCCCGAGCTTCACCGCAAAAGAATGCCAGAGTAAAGGCAACCGAAAGAAAATGAACGCACGTATCCCTCCCCTGATATGTTGCTTCGAATGGCACACGGTGCCGGCGTATCGCAACGACATTCAATTTTTAAGAACGAGATTGTTGAATTTCATAATCGTAAGTTTCCGCCAGTCCATGGGACAGGCGCGCCCGAAAAGGGCAGAATAGTAGACGTCGCTGGAGCTGGCGTGCGTGACTTTCGGCGATAGAAATCCGTTGTAAAGGAGATGGCCATGACAATCATCAACATGCCCGGCGGGGGCGTTCAAGATATCGATGATCCCGATTTGCTTTGGTTGCGAAAGGCGTTCGACGGGGAGTGGAAGGGCGCAACGATGTTGCAGCTGGCCGACGACAGAATCTATTCGAATGAATCGATGGAGGACTTGTCGACAAAGTTTGAGAAGGCCAAAGTTCCCTTAGCCGAGTTTTCGGCGCCGGAATCTGGTAGGACCATCCTCCTGGTTAGTGCGCACCGTGTCCGGCAGGTAGTTGATAGCAACCCGGCCATTTATCACGAGAAAGCCAAATCGGTCCTTGTCTTTCCGACCAAAATGCGTCTCGCGGTACGCGAGACACCAGAAGAGGCGCGGAAAAAATTGCGGGACGCAGGGACGCAGGTCGCTTGATGCGTTGCTGGCGGCGAAAGCTGGAAACTCTGAGCGCTGGGCTGTCAGGGGCGAACCGGAAATGACACCGCGTTCAAATCGACCGCGAAATCTCGTTCAGACGAACAGTTTAAACTATGAACCACTTCACGGTGCGGCTGCTGTAATATCAGCTCAGGCCTTTGTATTTGGCGAAATCTGCTGTTTATGCCTATCGCATATGACATTGTCATCTTCGATCGCCCTCAGTGTCTATTGCACCGAAGGCAATGCAAAAGCGAAAGCGAGGAAATCAAGTTTGTTACCGATCGCAGCGCGGGGATACTGGCGTGGCTGCCATGAGAGCTGCTGACGCTAGCGCATCGCCTCGCAAGTTGAATGGCCTTACAAATTTTTGATCACGCATTTTGCTGAGGTAGCGGTTATGGCAAACGCTGGGAATTGCGTATTCGGCGTCGCGGAGAGCAGAAGCGAAATAATCGTCGGCGCACTAGGGAATCTACCAGGTCTTTCATAACGGCGTCGCTGTGCGTGAGCTTGCAGGAGATTGTGCCGAGACGAGAGGACCGGGCGATAACTGCAAGACAGGCAATAACAGGTGCATCGAACCGGGCTCCTATCCGCTGGCTACGCAGGATGGGTCCAACTATTGTACGATAGGGTATACGAGCAGCACCAATCCCGCAAAACTGCGTCGAGCTGCGCTTCTATTAAAGCACACTGGAAGGCGGAAAGGCATCCTTCTTCATCCGGGGCGCGGATTCTTGTCGAGCGTTGGTTGCATCAATCCCACGACCGTGTTGACAGATGAACAATCGGACATCGACTTCAAGGACAGTCGCGCGCGCGTCATCGCCATCATAGACGATCTCGCGGACTTTCTCGGAGTTGATTTTCCAAAATCAAACGGACGACGAATACCGAATTCCACGGCTTCGATCATATGAAGGGCACCAGATGGCCAATTTCAAAATGAAGGTTTTGTGGGCGCTTGACGTTCAGACCGACAAGAACGAAGTTCGGGTTTTAAACAACGCGGTCGCCGCTGGCTGCAACGTGATTTGCGTTCGAAGTGCCAGCAAGAGACTTCCGGGCTTATTGGGCGCGCGCATGCGCTCGGTCTCGAAATTTACGCGTGGCGGTGGCCGGCCACCAAGCCGCAGCCCAATAGCACGACCCACTATTTCGCCACCGACGAGGCGGCATTCGTCGCGGAGAAGTTAATTCCTGCGGGGCTTGATGGCTACGTCGTCGATCCGGAATCAGACGAGGCAGGAACGGCCAACGACTGGAATGACGCGTCATTGGCCCCGCTCGCAACTTCATTTAGCAAAACCATTACGGCTGCTGCCGCAGGCAATTCTAATTTTCGTTTTGGGCTTACATCAGGGCGGAATTATCCCTCCAAAAGCGGGAAACCGCACATTCCGTGGGGCCCCTTCGTTTCCTACAGCGATGTTCTTCTTCCGCAGACTTACTGGCGCGTTTTAACAAAGACCGGCCGCAAACCCGCAAATGGTGGATCGCCTGCCAAAGCAATCGCCAGAGGGTTGCCGACATGGGCGGCCATCTCGCAGGGCAAACCGATTGCTCCAATGGCAGGAGAACTCGGATCGATTACAGAGCAAGAGATTTCGGCCTACGGCGCTGAGCTGATGAGGCGTGGGATGAACGAAGCGCATTTCTATATTGACGGTGCGGGCTCTTCAACCTCTCGCCTTGCTGCAATCAAGGCGCTGTAACCTAAGCGCCTGATTAGCGGTAACCGCTCGGTGACGGGCTTATAGCCGGGAGTTGGATATGAAGCGCTAGCCGCTTCAGTATCGGCATTATGTCTGAACCTATGGCTAATCCTGCACACATCGTCATCGCGAGCACGCGGCGATCGTGGTCGGCTGAGCAGAAGCGCGCAATTATCGCAGAGACGTAAGTTGCTGGAACGACGACTTCGGCGGTAGCTCGACGCCATGGTGTTCATTCCAGCCTATTGTTTTCGTTGGCGGCGCGAGTTTTTGGAGGCCGAACGGGCTGCGGCCCGTCCCTCGCAACCAGCATTTGTTGCGCTAGGCGGCTCCGGCGGGAGTGACCACGATCGGCGAGCGCTCTGCTAACTCGATGATCGAGATTGAGCTTGCCGGGTCATCGGCTGCGGGCGGATGCCTCGATTGATGTTGCGATCTTGCGGAGCCTGCTCGAAGTGTTGGTCGGCCGATGATCCCAGTGCCAGGCGGATCGCATGTTTGGCTAGCGACAGGCGTCACCGACATGCGCAAAGGCTTCGACGGATTAGCCGCGCTGGTGCAGGATCATCTGCGGCAGAATCCATTCTCCGGTCAGCCCTTTGTCTTCAGGGGCCGGCAGGGTCGCCTCATCAAGGTGCTGTGGTGGGATGGGCAAGGCCTCTGTTTGTTTGCCAAGAGGCTTGAGAAGAGACGCTTTGTGTGTCCGGCGACATCGGCCAGTACATCGGCGGCACTGAGGCCCGCACAATTGGCGATGCTGTTCGAAGGAATCAATTGGCGCGCGCCAATCCGCACGGACCGGCCGCAGCTTGCTGGCTGAACGTGACATGGTGACTCAGGGTGTATGGATGTGCGGCATTGCTGCCATCAGGCAGCTACGCTTCCGGCATGCCGATCGATTCTGCCGCCCTGCCTGATGATGTCGATGCGCTCAAGCGCATCATCGGCGAGCTGACGCAGGACGCGGTAGCGGCGCGCGCAGAAATCGAGAAGCTTCGATTCAAACACGTCGGCGTTTCCAGCCCGCCAACGTGATCAGAGGCGCAAAACTCTAGCTATTGCTGGGGCAAACGTGAAACCTGCGACCGACCTAGAGATGGTTAATCGACTCACCGCAGCGGGCGCCGCCAGCAGCTCGCAGACATAAGCCAATGAGGGTAAAACAAAGGTTTAGGCCCTCCGTCCCCACCAAAATCCACTTACTGCACTGACTCAATCGCTGCGGATGATTGTACCGAGAATTCAGCAATTCACCGCGGGGGTAAAGTTTGCGACAAAGTCCTTTCTAATCAGCGCCGGAAGCTTCTATACCGGTCTTGCATCGCTGCTTTGGCTGAACCCGCGTCTAACGACCTCTCCGGTCAGCTAGGCGCGGATCGGGTGAATCATGATGACATCTGCCCAGCACGTGCTAACAATTAGAGATAGTGAGTTGGCCCAACGGCAGCATTGCTTTCGCGGTCCTGTTGCCGTTCGCATGGATGCTCGGCGTCAGGGAGTCTCTATGTCCATTCGGTTTCTCATCATCTATACTAGCCTTTTTGTAGTTATGGCGCTCATCGTGCTTTTTGTCGCAGCGCCGCTTTGGGACTTGCGGCTGGACACTGAGAAGGGGGAACAAATCCAGCTGATTCAAATAGGGATTCCAATTTTCATTTCTTATCTTTCAAGTGCCGTGACTTACGCGACGGTGGGAAAAGAGTTTCCTGAGCCTCAAGGAGAACGAGGGCGGATATTGCGTACGGTTACCTTCGGCAGCTTTGCTATATTTATCGTTGGTTTCTCTGTCTCCACCGTCATGTTCTACAAGACCGGTCATGGCACGTTGCCGAACGCCCTCGATTACAGGCAATACACAAACGTTATAACGATATTGCTCGGACTACTTGCGGGGACAACCTCAGCAGTCTCAACATACATTTTTGCGACAAAGGCAGATGCAACCCAACCGCCTCCTGGAGATCCGACGAAAGTCGATCCTGCGAACCCAATCGCCGGAGGCTGAGTTGGTTAGGAAGCTTCAACGAGCGTTACTCACGATCATCTTCCTGCTATCGGTTTTCGGATCGGGAACCGCTTTCTCTGCAGCTCGTGAGGAGCTATTTTGTGTGTTCAACACAATCGATGTTCCTTGCGTGCGGTTGGCTAAACAAAAACTGTTTGCCTGGAAAGGAGAAGTCGTCCACCGCCTTCGATACAGGCCCCTGAAGGCTATCCCAATGTGGCCGAACAACGATTTGTTGGGAGGGCTCGACCCCGAACGGAGCACGGACGAACAACCCAATGATGCCTATTTTAATCGCGTCAATTCGCGCGCTCAAAGAACAGTCATTACGGCCTTGAACGTGAAGTCATACGACTTTGGTGATGGTTTTGTGGATTCAGAATTTGGTGTTCCAGAATTTAGAAAGCTTGTGGATACGAATGGTGTTTATCTAGGTGATAAGGTTTTCGAATTGTGGACCAAGGCTCTTGAGCGCGGTGTGGTTTGCGGGAAGACAACCGTTGACGAAAGCGATGGGTCCAACGTGAGAGACTGCGCGTTCGTCCGCAAGCGAACGCAGGCCCCCAAAAGGATGATCCTAGAATATTGTCTTTTCACGGAGCATTCAGACCGCAAGATTCCAGGCGAGACCGCCTGCATAGACGTGGGGAGGGACACAGGCATTAAGAAATCCATTCTTGCTTCAGAGTACGTCTATTTTGGAGGGGACATCGGATACGGTGGCGGAGAAGGTCGTTACGAATGTCACCTAGACGACGTGAATCCCGATACGATCAAGGGGCCCTTCACCGATTTCATTAAATCCGTTGTTGGAGACTCGGCTTCGATAAGCGAGAGCGAATCTCATTACTACCCAGGAGCAACAAGGGTGCAGACGGGCGTCTTGAACGTTCACAACTCAGCAAATGACGTTTGGGTCAGAATCTATCTAGATGCATTTGTAGGACCGGAAAGGGACATAGGCGGGAAAATAATTCCAGGCTCAGAGTTCGAAATCTCCACCAATTTCACAATCAGTGTTCGCGCTTCGGATGACGTTACGGACTACCGAGAACCGAATCCATCGATGGGAAATCGTTTGCGAAATGACCTTCAATCGCGCGCGAAGCGATTTGCAGCACAATTCTCGAAGAGTGCTAAATGCAGCGCGGTCGACTTCCAGTGAACCCAAGTCTTCCGAAGTGAGAATATACTCTGTTCTTTGAGCATGATGGTATCCGCACTTGCCGCCGGGATGGTATGATTTCGTGAAAGGCGAGTGTGCGGTTATGAGGGAATACAAGGTGGAAAATAACCGAACAGGTGCTGCCTGTTCACAGAAGGTTCGCCCGCATGCGCGACGACGGCAGTACGGCGGAGAACCAGCGCTTTAGGGGTGGCATAGCTGGCGTGACTTAATAGGGAGCAAGAAGGCCAATGCCATTGCCATTATGCCCGGCCGCGTCGTCGGCAGACGTGTTCCTAGTTCGAAATTCGAGACGCGAGTCGCGGCCAAAGCGTCCCTGAGCTTCGTTGTGACTCCCACGGGAGAATGGTGGTCCCGTCGGTTCTGCTTAAAACTCTCAAGAATTGCTGCATTCGGTTGCGGGCTGGAA
>Ga0206997_10198_pt2 | contig 15735 bp, 15 predicted proteins | sample Alteio_BWMinCont_3_FD_153478 | JGI IMG/M metagenome (GOLD analysis project Ga0206997, IMG submission 153478) | Enriched cells from forest soil in Barre Woods Harvard Forest LTER site, Petersham, Massachusetts, United States -... | ecosystem: Environmental > Terrestrial > Soil > Temperate forest >...
CCCTGATCGGAATGTGGCAGGGTCTTCCAGCTCTGGAGGGAGGCATAACCTGAGGTCCGCAATGTTTTCAGTGTCGGAGTCGCTGCTGAGAAGGCTCGGTGTTTCACAGGGAAATGAATCGCTGATGGGCGACCTCGTGGAGGAGTATTCATCCGGAAGATCCATTCTGTGGTTGTGGCGCGAAACCGTAATCGCCATCATGACAAAGACAGGCTGCGACCTTCGCAATCACAAACTGATTGCTTTGCGCGCCATCGCTACGGGCTGGCTTCTCCTGGAATTATGGGCACAAATATTGCCTTTGATCGACGTCCGCGTCCCCGGCTACTGGTTGTTGTTCTTGCTTCTGTTTGAGATTTCGATATGGCCTGCCTTCGTCGGATGGGTCGTCGGCCGCACGCATCGCTTACAACAGGCAGCGATGGTTCTTGCCTACGCCGCGTCAATTGCGGCTTATAGCATCTGGTATTACTGCCTGCACTACGTCGAAATTACGCGTATGTCTACTCCAGATCAACTATTCGTCGGCATCGCGTCGCTTGCAACAGTTTCCTGCACCTTAATTGGTGGTTTACTGCAAAAGCCCAATATGCCCCCGGGTTTGCCGCCGGAATAAGCTCCTCACTTCGCAATTAATTTCCGGCACTCGATCTTCGCTCGCAAATCCGCAACTCCTGCCGCAACCCGGCGCGAAACAACATCGAACGTAATCACGTCGTCCAGCCAGTCATGGCTGCTTCCGTCCGGATGCTGCGTCGCCACCGTCACCGTATACTGCTGCGGAGTCAGCCAGCATTCAAAAGTGAAATCAATCTCCAGTTCCTCGCCCGCTTCGAAAACGCCGGTCGCTACGTGCTCAATCCGCGTGTTCGTACCGTAAATATCCATGCCGATTCGATTTCGGATCAGAATCCCCACCATCGGCTGCTCCCGCCGCTCCCGAAACACCGCACGGATCCGGATCGTAACCAGATCGCCGCTACCAATCAGCGCACATGGCCTGCCGTGATCATCCAGCAGCAGCGCTTCCACTACCTGACTGGTCCCGTCGCCATGCCGGTAACTCGCGGCCAGTTGCGCGGGCTGATCCTGCTGATCAAACGCTTTCTGCCGTTCCAGCACCACGCCAATATATTTGTCGATAACGTGTTTCGGTTCGCCTTCCGCACACATCTTGCCATTCATCAGGAAAATCGCGCGATTCGACAGCTGTTTCACCAGCCCCAGATCGTGCGACACAAAGAGGATTGTGGTCTTCTTCTCCCGCAATTCCTCAAACTTCCGGATACAACGGTTCGCGAAAACCGCGTCCCCCACCGACAGCGCCTCATCCACAATCAGGATGTCGGGATTCACGTGAATCGCCGCTGCGAAAGCCAGCCGCACGTACATCCCGCTCGAATACTCTTTGACCGGGCGGTGGATAAACTCCCCAATTTCCGCGAAAGCTTCAATCGCGGGCAGGTTCCGTTCCATTTCCCCACGGCCGATCCCCATGATCTCGCCGTTGATAAAAATGTTCTCGCGCCCGCTGAATTCCGGATTGAAGCCCGCGCCCAACTCCAACAGCGCCGCAACCCGACCCCGCGTCACAACACGCCCCAGGGTCGGTTGCAGAATTCCGCTGACAATCTGCAGCAGTGTACTCTTCCCGCAGCCGTTTGGCCCCACCAGGCTTACAACCTCGCCCTTTTCCACGCTGAAACTGATATCCCGCAAAGCCCAGAAATCCGTGTGCAGCTTACCGCCCTGCAGTGGATTCAACTCCCGGATGCGGTCCCACGGGGTTTTATAAAGCCGATACAGCTTTGAAACGTTTTGAACGAGCAGCAATCTATCAGTTTAGCCGCAGTGTAGCCGCAGTACAGCCGTCTATAACCTGATAATCACGGTCAGGTCACTGCCAGGATTCGATGTCCCGACTCCGGTCACGTCCAGACTCAATTGATCCCCTGCCGTAAATGCCGGCAACCCGAATCCGGCAACCACGTTCGACGCAATCGTATTCGGATCGAATTGCACCGTGGCATACGGCTGGCCGTTGAGATTCAGTTCCAACGTGACACCCGCTCCCGATGAAGGCCCGCGCAATACCGCATAAATATCGTGCACCGAGCGCGCCGAATCGACGATGATGTTCGGAGCCGCACCCGTTTGCACGGCGAGATATCCGGTAATCTGAAACGAAAACTGCCCGCCAGCCAGAGTCCGTAGTCCCGAATCGTTCGTCCCCGTGAACTGATTCACGGTCACCGCCCCGGCTCCCAGCGAGTTGGTCAGATGGAGTTCAACACTCGCGATGCGCACGTCGGGCAGATTCACGCGGTACTCCCAGTCGCCGCTGGCCGGGCTGCCGAAGAAGTTCCTGATGAAAGGAACGATCACCACCTTCTCCGCCAGCGGGTAGACCGTCTCGCTCATCACGTGATCTGCCGCAACGGTTAAGTGCATCCCCCGGGTTACTGTGCTGATTCCCACGGATGTGCTGCCCACCAGGATGATCTCCTGTTCGAGCTGCACCAAGGCCCCGGCCGCGACCGCCGCACCGAACTGTATCGTTGCATCGGCCGCCAAAACAGCAGCGTTAAGCGCCACGGGGACGCCGCCGATTTCGTCATAGTAATGGAGCCGGTAAGTCCCCGCCGTGATGCTGGTTGTATTAACCAAACTCGCGAACGCAATTCCTGCACACTCCACCGTGCCTTGCGAAACGCTCAGCGCAAAGCTCGGCGCAGGCGGCACCGCGAAATCCGCCGCAAGATCGCCCGATTCCCCCAACACCCATCGCGTTAACGGAGATAATTCGTAAGCAGCTTCGCCCCCACCGGCGTTTGCCGCCCGCGCCGATATTTGTATGCCACTACCGATTCTTTCCGGCACATCAATAGTCAGCGGGCTCGACTTGCCACTGTTGCCGGCCCTCCAGGAGTTTTCAGCAACCACGAAGAAACTGCTAGCATCCGGTTCCACGGTCCAGGCCTGGCCGATAGTGACAACCGTAGCCGTATTGCTCGTGATCTGCCGCTCCTGGCCTGCCCCGCGACCCCTGCTGATACGAACTACCGCAGCTGCGTACTGATCAACCGCGAGTTCCAGCGCAGCGTTTCCGACGGTGGTCGAAGAGTGTGACGTAACCGGGGCTTCCGGCGCCAATTCCCACCGCCAGTTCAGATCGACGTGATCGAACTGAGGGTCCGGCGGAAGGATCGCCTGAATCGTAGCCCCGCTATCCGTAAACGTTCCAGCTGGCGCCTGATTCGAAGCAATCCGGAACAACTGCTGTGGCGTAACCCCGCGATACACATGGAACGATGCGGCCCCCACCGGCAATCCGATTCCGGAAAGCGTCACAACGCTGCTGTCCCCGCCTGCGCTCGTGTCAGCCTGAACAATAAATGACAGCGGACTCTCACCGCCACCCCTGTCAATCGCACTCACCGCGTAAAACCAACTCCTGCCCCCTGCCAGCGTGCCGCCGGTTGCGCTGACAACTGCGACCAGCTCCAACAACGGCCCGGTCAAACTCCCAGTCAATCCGGACGGCTCCGTAAACGACACTGTCAGTTCAAGATTCGCCGCACCGGCAATACCCGTCACTTCCGCTTCCGTAATTCCCAACTGCAAGTCTCCGTTTGAATCCAGAACCGTTCCGGCGACCGGCGCGGGCAATCCCGATCCCTGTCCAGCCTGCCAGCCACGCCCACCGATAATTCCTGAAGCAGTATCGGAGTACCAAAGATCGTTGTGAAGCTGCGCCGTAATCACGGCTGTCCTGAACGATGCCCCTGGGGTGATCTTCTGTACCCGAAACGGTGCTCTCTGCAGGTTTTCCTTGAGATATGTGACGGTAATCAGATCACCAGGCATCAGCCCGAGCGCCTTCACGCTGGTTTCAAACTCCACGAATTGATTTCCCTCAATTCCGCGATTCAGCCCCAACAACAGCATGCGCGCTGCCTGACTGAAATTGCTGATGCCCATCGCATCCCATGTGGCCGCAATAATCTGCCCGCACAAGTCTGAATCGTCCCCGTCAGACAGCGAAAAACTATCCTGCTGGAACTGATTGAATTCATCCTGAAACTCCACAGTGAGCCGGTTCGGCGTATCCTGCGCGCCCCTGGAACTAATCCGGAAATTCGCGCTGCCATCGCTGTTTCTTGCAATCGACGCCTCGCCAAACTCATAAGCCGGCCATCCGCCGCCGAACATCTCAGTCGCATTGCTGCTGGCCTGCAGCGTGGTCTGTTGCAAGGCAAAGCTATTCTCAACCCGCGCCTCCAGCAGCCCACTGGTATTCAGCACCAGATAGATCCGCGATGAATTCCGCAGCGACCGAATGATCTCTCCTGCGCTGCGCGGCGATCGAAGCACGAAATTGCAGGCAAACCGCGGAATCCCCATGGGGCCCACAATCGGATCGATTACCGTAATTTGTCCATCGCAATACGCAGCCGCCACAGCAAAGCTCGCGCAATTAATCTCATCCAGGCTGTACGCTGACCGCCGCAGGATATCCAGCAACACCCATGCCGGATTCGACGAGAACTGTTCGCCCAGCGACGTGCCGTCCGCATCGTACGTCAGAAGTTTCATTCCCTGAATCAACACCTGTACAGCCGGAATGCTGGATCCATCATTAATCCTGTTGGGCAACACTATCGACAGGTACGCCATGCTGCCATACGGATCTCCAACCGGGCCCGCCCCGCCATCTCCGAAGTTCGGATCCCGCTGCCCGTTCCGCCCGCCGGCATTGATCAGATTCCACCAACCAGTTGCAGTCATGTTCCGGCCGCTGACTCCCTGCGGAATCACGATGTCATCCACCAGCACAGTCAGCACGCCCTGAATCTCCCCCATGCAAAGCAGCACTTCCATACGGGTCAGATTGCCGTCATTGCGCGAAAACACGACGTCCGGTTTATGCCATTGGGTTCCGTAGATCAGCGGCACTGGATCGTTATAAGCCGCCTGATTGCTCTGAATACTGGAGAGCTGAAAATTCTTCTGCCCGGTGCCACGAACCAGAATCGATGCCGGAACGTACTCCAGCCCGCCATATCTTCCAGTCGTCCGCCCCGTCGAATCCGCCGAAAACATACCGTGCGCCGTACAATCGGCGCGCGTCTGCGTGCACGAGGCATACGGAACGCCTGCATTCAGATTCCCCGTTCCGCCAGTCTGATCTGCCGAATATCCGCACCTATAGAAGAATGAATACTTATTTCCAGGTCCCCCATCGGCCGCTTCGACGCGCTGCGCGTCCGTCGTCGGAAACCGCCAGGGACAAAGCCGCTGCAGGCTGACTTCCGGAAGCTGTGTCCGCTGCATCGACATGCGGTTCATCGCACTCAACCGAAAAGTCGATTCGGTAATTCGATCCGGCGGATTCACCAGCCCGCGGAACACAACAATCGCCTCGGATGTCGCCAGGCCCGTCGTAGTATTCACAAACAGTGAGCTCACAATCAGCCGCGAACCCTTGAACCCCGTTTGTTGCTCCACTTCGGAAAAGTACGAATCCGCATTCGCGAGTTCGAAGGAAAGCTTCGGCGACCCGCCAATCTGCGTATCCGAAGCCACCTGTGCTTCAAATAAATTGTGCTTCAACACGCGCCCTTCATAGCGGTCGCCCGATATCCGGATCGTCTGACTGCTCCACCGCTGCATGGTTCCGTCTGCCAAAGAGCAGTCAAACAGGAATACCGGCGTATCGGCGGTGGGAAGTTCTTTAGCTGTGAATGGACTTTGCATGAATGTTCCTGAAACTATCTTTCCTGTTGATTTATTTGGGTTTTGCGCCACACGTATGCACTGCACGAACGGCCGACAACGCTGTAATTCGATGAAGGTTACTGAGCCGCGACCGCGAGGGAGCGTTCGATAATTCCGCAGTTAAACACGCGAAACCAGATTCACCTGGCAGGCCGTGAGGCCCGGCTCAGTGCTGGTCATTGCCAAATCACTGCAGGTAAATCGTGTTTCCTGCAGAATTCCCGCAGCAACTCCCGTAGGCCTGTAAGGCGATGGCCATGGTTGCGCCTCCACCTGCATCCCGAACACCCGGACGCTGCTGTTTGCGGCAATGGCCACTGAGAACGTCGATTGCGTGCCGCCGCTCACGCCCGTACCGCTGATCTGAATCCGTTTCCATTGCGGCCCGACAGGAAGGTTAGTCCGCGTCGCGTCCCGAATCAGGCCGATAGTACCTGCTGAGTCGCCCCGCACATAGACGCTGAAGCAGGCTCTGTACTCGCCTGGTATACCCAGAGTCTGCGACAGCATCTGTTCCGCGCTGCTCGCATTTTGCACACCCCACGCCCGCATCGTCCCGACCGGATCGCTCAGCCCCGGGCTGCTCGTCATCAGCCCGAGTTGCCAGTCGGTTCTCGTAAGATCCTCGCTCCAGCCCAGCAGATTCGCAAACGGATCGACGAACCCAAACGACGCTGCCTCGCCATTCGATGCCGCAAACAAACTCGTCAGCTTAGCCGTTTCCGCATCGGTCAAGTCCTGATAACTCAGGCGCCACTCGATTCTCCCCCCGCTGGCATCCGGCAGTGAGATCATTTCCCCGCCCTCCAGCACGTTCGTGATTGCTCTGAACTGCCGCTTCCGCTGCAGCGGGAACTGTGCCATCCCGCCCGCGCCTACCTGTGGATACCAATTCATTTCACTTCCTCAATTCCCAAAGTTGCCCCGCCATGGAGTTCATCCATTAACGAAGTTGTCAGTTGCCCGCCCGTCAGAACACACTTCGCCGCAGTTTCACCGGTCACTGGATTCGTGAACGAAAACGTGCCCGTCCCAATCTGTTCCGCAAACGCGATCACTGCCGAAACCTCACTCTCATCCAATAAAGTGAGATTGAGTTGCCACCGGCGCAGTCCCGTTCCATTCAATGGATAAGTCTGTTGACTGCCATCCAGAAATCGCACTGCCTGCGTCCCCAGGCTAACCACACGAGTCAACGGGTACTGCGCTACCGCGCCCGTCTTGAGCAATGCCGGAAAGGTTGCCATAAAGGTCCTTAGAGGCCCGCCACAACATCGTTAATCGGATGCAGATTCAACATCGCTTCGCGAACCGCGCTTGCAATATCCCCGCTACGGTCCATAAAAGACTGGCTATCCATCGCGCTCACGTTCACCGTAATATGAGTCGTCTGTGTGGTGGATGGTGCGGCCTGCGGCTTTGCGCCACTCGCTCCGCTGCCACCTGCCCCACTGCCGCCAGCCCCACTCTCACTCGCTCCGCTACTTCCTGCCACGCCGCTGCCCGCCGGCGTCCGCAGCGTATCGCTGATCTGAACACTCGGAGGCGGCGAATAAAAAGGCAGCGCCGCGGGAGTCGAACTCGAACTCCCTCCGCCAAACAGACTCATCAATCCCGTGACAATCGGCGACAGAATCCCCAGGACGCCGCCAAGTCCGCCCCCAAGGCCACCTGTCACCGCGCCCACCGCAACCCCCGCAATCGATTGCCCGGTGTGCGCCGTCGTGTTCCCCAGCAACGCTTCCGTGTTCGCCTGGATTACGCTGGCCTGCTGCTTAAACTGCGCTTCGAGCTGCGCAATCTCGGCGGAAGCCTGTGACATCGATGCTGTGGAATCTACGCCTCCACTGCCCGTAACACCCACCGCAATGGGCTGGGCGCCGGGAATCCCTCGTCGCCCCGCAGGCGCAATCGCCCGAAATTCTTCCTCAATGTTCCGATGACGTGACATCTTTCTCCTCGCGCTCCATCTCTTCCCGCAAAATCAAAAACGCATCCACCTTACGTGCCGAAGTCTCAATGCCGCTTTGCATGCCCAACCGCCGGCTCACGAAGAACTCCTCCAGTAGCGACAGGCTTTCTCCCGTCACCATGGATTTCGGGCACTCGTCCGACTGCGCACGTTTCCGCACGAACACCAACCTCGGTTCCCCGCGCGCTTCAGTCGGCAGATACCCGCAGCGCCGCTTTACTTCCAGACCGTTCTTTCGACATCCGTCGCAATCCCACCCGGCCCGGTTCGCAAACTGGAAGTGGAACGCGACAATCAGTTTTTTCTTTCTGTCTCCGTCAATCCGCACTCGGCCTTGATCGCGGCCAAAGCCTCCAGCACCAGTTCTTCCGGACCCCGCTCCATCAGCGTTTCCGGGGTAGCCGCTATCCCGTCCAGCGCCAGCCCGCAAACCTCTTCGAGCCCCCACGCGAGATAAACCTTATCCATCTGCGCGCCAAGCAGGCTCGCTTCCATGCGATTCTTCTCATCCCGGCCGGCATCGAAATACTCGATCCGCGCCGCCAGATCCCGCACGCTCTTCATCAACTCCAGGCGTCTCCCGAAGCTCATCCGTGTAATCACGAACTCCACCCCCGGCATCGCATTTGACGCCACGCGTTTCCGGCTCTCCCAGGCGCCCCCTGCTTTACCCAACAGGGAATTATCCGAGGCCCCTGCAGGGCCTTCCCAGGCAGCGCTAACCAAAGGCCACCACCACTTCGTCCTCAACCGTGCCTTGCGCCTGTGCGTCCTTGAACTGCCACTTGAGCCGCGTATCCGCATCTTCAAACTGCGGCACATCCGGAATCATGCTCTTCAGATACACGCCCATCATCTGGCCCGCGGTCTGCCCCAGTTGGAACATCACACTCACCGGCGATTGCTGCCGCGCCGCCTGATAAAGCGCCACCGTCGGAGTATCGTCCATCGCGAAAAACTCCAGCGTCATATTGACTTCCCGCGCGCCCGGCGCAATCGCCAGCGGCAGTATCGTCCCGTATTCCTTCTCGCGCATAGCCAGATTGTTCCGGATCTCCACAGCCGCCTGCGTCACCGTAAACATTTGATTCGGGATCGCGCCAATCCACACCTGCCCCAGGTTTCCAGGGATCAACCCGTAATCCACCGCTGTCGGCGCGGGCTCGGCCGGAAACGCCGTCAGCCCGCCCTGGCCTGTTTGGAACGACGCGCTGTCCACCAGATCCTGCGCCATCCCGCGAAACTCCAACTGATGAAAATCGCCGTTCATGGCTACATTCATCCGGTCGACGCCGACACCTGGCATCACCCGCTGAATGGCGCCCGAAGGATCCCAGTAATCGAACAGACTCACAGTCGGCAGTTGCGTCGCCAGCCTGTAAGTTGCGGTAGCACTCATCGACATACCCGCCACCGGCGCTGTTGCGAATGGTGCATTCACCACCACCACCTGTGGACTCACTACAGCGGCAACAAACCGAAGTTCCCCGCCATACACAATCGCTTGCCCCGGCGTCAGCCCGTGCGCCGAGACGAAATAGATTGTCGATTGCGTGCAGCCTGAGTTCGTAGTCGCACCGGGCCAGAGCAAACCTCCCGCCCCCATCGCCGCTTCAATCAGCGGTCCGTGAGGCGGCAACACACTCGGATCCGCCCAGTCGCGCACATAAGATGTCGCGTCGAAAGTGGTCCGCTGCCGCATCCCTGCCGGCAAACCCGCCCACGTCCGCGTGCCCGTCTTGTCTCTGCGCTGACTCTTCTGCCGCTGATGCTGTACCTTCATGTTGACTGCGGGAATTCTGTTCTCGGCTGTGATCGCGGCAACCTGCCCATAGCCGGCTTCCTGCGCGCAGTACCAACGGTTTGCATTCGATAAAATGTAGGACATAAGTTATTCGCTCAACTCCACTGCGAAGCTCACCTTCGCTCGTTGTATAAAATTCTTGCCACCCATGGCCACCGGTTCATAAGTCACCTGATAGCCGCCCGCGTATGAGGCGCCATCTCCCCAGTCGCCCCGCGCCTCGCCCAATAACGCGCAAACCGCATCCACGTACATCTCTGTATTGCGTTCAATCTGGTCCAGGCTGTCCTGCGTTTGCCTCACCTCGACCACCAGTTGAAGCCGTCCCGAGAATGCGCGGAATTTCTCCTGCAACAGATTCTGAACGCTGTCGCAATAAACCAGCAGACACGGATACTTCGCCTGCCCCGCGCTTTCCGCAATCTCAACGCTGACGTTCTGCGATACAAACGCCTCAACCGCCGTCCCCTTCAGGGTTGGATCGTTCGCTTCCATCGCTGTGATCCGCGCATTCACGCCGCTCGCAGGCGACGTCAGCAGTGCCATCGCTTGTGCCGTCAACGTTCCGGTAAATCCCGCCATCGTTTCCTCTCTTTCTTTCAATGCCCGTGTTGATCAATGCACGTGTTTATCAATGCACGTTGCCATGCCGCAATCAGCCCCGCATAATTGTTGCCGGCAGTGGCTTCACGAAGTCCGGTTTCTGCCCTGATCCCGGCAACTGACTACTGCTGGATCCGCCCGGAACGTTCGTGAACGACGTGCCCACCGGCAGCACAGTTCCGTTCTGCAGCGTCATCATGGCCAGTACAGTTCCCACGTAAACGTTGAAGCCAACTGCCGACGCCGGTGGAGCCATCGCCATGACCGTCATCCGGTTGTTTGCGGCCACCGCAATGGACCCGGCATCCGAAGGCGACCCTTCCTGCCCCGCCCCATTCACCCAGGTCACGCATGCATAGAACGTCCCGCCAATCTGCGGCCCCGTCACCGAAACCGTCCCCAATACCGGCAGTGTCGCCTTCGGCATCGGATCCGTCACCAACCCGATTCCATTCGCGATAAACTGATCGCGCGCCGCCTGCGTCAGCTTCGTGAACACGTCCCACTTCCCCTTGTAGCGGTCGATCAGCTGAGTGAACGACGCGTCCCGGTAAACCATCGTGAGCGCCTGCATCTTTTCCCATCGCGACAAGTCCGGTGTCACCACCACCTGCCCGATCGCCGGCGGCAAAATAAGCCCCGTCCCCGTCGACGACTGCAACCGCAACAGCAGCGTCTCCAGTTCGGATTGCACTTCGCTCATCGCCAGCCGCAGTTTCGCCGTAACATTGATGCCGACTGTCTGTGCCGTACCCAGCAAGCCCGAATCCTCATCCAGCAGATCGTCGATCGAACACGCCGGTCCATCCAGAAAAAGTGCCATTGTTACTTGCCCCCTGAATCTCTCGCGGGCACCATCACTACGTGCACATTGCGCGCCGCCTCATCCTGCTGGTACTTGGCCAGCGCCACACGAAGCCCGTTCCGGAACTCTCTGGCTTCGTCGTTCGTAGCCACCCGGGCGCGGGTCTCGGCGATAAGCTTCGCCGCAACGCCCCGTGGAGCCTCCGTCAGCACGCCTTCCTTGCCGCCCTCGGAAGTCGCCAGACTCATCACCACCACTTCATTCCCTTTGAACGACGCTTCCGCATCGTGAACCTTTTTGTAATAAGACCGTAAGTCCATTGCTCTTTCTCCTTGTCTGTCTCTTGTCGGTATAGGAACGGGGCAGACCCACAGGTCTGCCCCGCTTCTGTTCACTTAGCTGTTGATCTGCACGGCATGGTTATTACGCAGCACCGCGCAACCATACAACACGTCAACGGTGAACTGCTGCGACAGCGTATTCGGCTGGTAGCTCATCGTCACTCTCATGCCGAAGTTCCCCAGTTCCGCATACTCCGCAATCGCACCCGTACCCGGCAGCGGCTGCGGCAGACGGCGAACCACAAGCCCGATCGCATCCCGCTCAAATGCCAGATTATGCGTGCTCAACGGCGAACTGCCCGTTGTGGGAACATACTGCGAACGGAACACGTAGAAGTCTTTGATCTTCCCGATCGTCCCGTCGATAATGCTCCGCAACCCGGCCTCGCCCGCCGTCTGGAATTCGCTGAAACGCGGAATTTGCCGCAACTGCGAATACGTGTTGCTGTCAACGATGAGATACTTCGGCCGGTTCGTCGGCACCTTCGCCTGGAACAATGCCGTTTCCGCCTGATCGAGAATTGCCTCGGTCAGCGGAGTTCCCGCCGTGCCCAACGGAGTGTTCGCCGTGAAGCCCGCATACAGGCCCAACAGATCGCTTTCGATCCGCTCGGCAATGGCTGCAACAGCCGGTTGCATGTAGACGCGAAGCAGATCCGGCACTGCCAGAACCTTCGTGATATCCGGAATCTGGAACGTGGCTTCCACGTGCGTGTTGAGCACGATCTGCGCATTCGACATGCTCGGATTCTGCGGCTGTACCGAGCCACCCTCCGCAAGGTTGTTAGCCACAAGCTGCGGCGCTATCGGCACATTGACCGTATCGCCCGCCTGCGCCAAAGTCGGTTCATAATCGCGATTGACAAGGTTCCCCATAACAAGGTTCCCCACCAAAGCGGGCAGCGCATCGGCCGCCACCAGTTTCACGATCGCGTTTGCTAAATTTGCTGACGTAATTGAAGGCATTCTTTTTCCTTAGTCCAATAAAATAGGGAGGGCGTGAGCCCTCCCTGCTTGCTTCCGAATCTGTTCTTGTCTCTTACTTACCGAAGCGATTGCGACGCAACCCGCAAAATCTCCAGCCGCGCCCGCTCCCTGTCTTCCTGACTCATCGACGGGCCGATCTTATCCAGATCCACCCCACCAGCACTCGCCGGCGAAGCCTTCTGGGTCCCCGTCATCCCCGTTCCACCGGCAATACGCGCCGGCAGAAACTCTGGATTCTCCTGTACAAAGCCCGTTAAGAATTCGCTCAGCGATTGGTCGCCAGCCGTGACCCGGCCATCTTCAGCGCGCACGATTTCATCCTGTACGGCTTTGAAAGCCAGATCCACCTTGACCACACCAAGCCTCTGCAACTCCGAGCGAATCGCCCCGGAGCGTTGCGCCTCTTCGGCAATGGCGCGAGACTTCTTGTTCTCCTCGCCCATCTCATTCAGCCGTTTCTCCAGTTGCTCGCGACGCCGGCGCTCTTCCGCCAACTCGGTCTTATAAGCCGGCTCCCGCCGCACCGAATCCTGTCGCATATATTCGTTAATCGCCTGTTGGACGATCGTCTGCACATCCGGCTCTTCCATACTGTAATTCCCCCTGGTTTTTTGAAACTTGTACCGTAGCCCCCGCGGGCTGCTGAAAAAGGCTGAAAGACGCTTGCTGAAATGACTTACTGAGCCGCGACCGCCAGAAAGCGGTTGCAAACTTCGTTTTTCAGATCCTGTTAGTCCTGCGCCTTTTTTTGCCTTTGTTTTATCGGTGCCTTATCGGCGTAAATCGGCGTTCATCGGCGGCCAAAAGCCTTTTCCTACCCAGCCTCAATCTCCTCCGCAATCCGATCCTTAATATCCTGTCTCGCATCGCAAAGGTATTTCAGCGCCACCCGTTTCTGAATTTGCCTCTTCAGCGTGGGCGACGGAATCCCCAGATTCATCAAACTCTGCGCATCGTTCGCCTCCGCGCTGAAGCTCGTAATATCGAACGAATCCAGACCCACCACGTCGATCCTCATCTCGTCCTGCCGCGCCGCCGCCACGCCATTCAGAATGTTCCGCATGGCATCCTTCACTACATCCCCGTAAGCCCCCAGGATTTCCTGCGTCACCGCGAAATCCCACTGCTTACTCAGGCCCGATTGCATCGCTCCGCCGCTATCCCCGGCCTGCTGCATCAGGAACGAAACCCGGTAAATCTCATCCTTCAGCCGGTTCAGATTATCCGCTGCAATCTGATAAACCTTGCCATCCGGTTCCGCCCACCCAAACTTGTCTTGAGGCCCCAGCTGTATGTAATAGCTCTCCCCCACAATCTGGCTCCACTCCTTCTCGGAATAAATCACAGGCATCGCAAACAGCCCCATGGTCAGGGCCCAACCGAGCGCATTCGACTTATTGAAATGCTCCAGCTGTAACGAAGCCGCTTTGTTGATCAGCCACAACCCTTCACTGACCTGCAGCTCATAAACCGGAACCCGCCCGACCGCCGCAAATCCATGCCGCCCGCGTTCCACCAGTTCAATCTCTTTACTCCCGCGCTCATAGATTTCGTAATTCTCGCGGTCGTAATAGATCCACCGGGTCTGTTTCTTCCAGGCACGGGATTGCACGTCTTGCTTCAGGCATTCCGTTCGAATGACGATCCAGTCCAGCTCTCCGCAATCGTCATAGCTCCAGTTAATGACCTCATCCGCCGTGTAACTGGTGAGATAAGCCCTGCTGCGCCCCAGTTCATCCTCTTCAGCCCGTGAACGCGCGGGTGCCTGCGCATCCCCGCCAGTTCGCGGAAAGTCCACCACCACGTAAGACTTTCCGCAAACCAGCGTTTCCGTCAACTGCTGCCGGAAGAATTGAGTCAGCGTCGTGCCCCGCCTGTCGCAGTTCTGCACAAACTCCCCAAAGAACTCCCGCGATTTCCCCCGCCCGTCCGTCAGATCGATCACCGGCTCTTCCCGCATCAGCGTCGCCGTGTACCAGTCCACAATCGACCCCACATAGTTCTCATAGAACACGCGCGCCAACCGTTCCTGATAAACATCCAGCGGTTCCTTCAACCTGCGAACCAGATACTCCGCCGCATTCAGCCGGAACCGTTCGCCGCCCGCATAGAGGTCGCGATACCGCCGCCACATCCGTGCCCGCTCCGTGTAATCCGGATGCTCCTGTTCGATTTGTTTGTTCATGCCGTCGCTCATATCAGCCTCTGCCCCCGTTCGCCAATCGTGTCCTGCCGCTGGCATTCCTGCCACACCAGATACCCCAGCGCATCCGACGCGTGCGTCCGTCGCCGGTCCTTGTTCTTATCGATCTGCGCCGATTCTTCCTCATACGCCACCTGCTCGAAGTCGTCGATCAGCTCTTTACAGCGCGGCGACACAATCATGCTCACGTCGCCCGCCACATTGCAAAGCTTCGCGTTCACTAGCCCCACCCGATCCCGCACCGTCGGGTTTGCCTTCGGCACTTTGAACGTGCACTTCACCCCGCGATCCCGAAAATACTTCTGAATCACCCCGTAATCCGTGAATTCCGACGAAGTGTGTGTCGATTGCCCGTTCGCATCCCCATACACCACCACGCCCCCCGAGGGCCTGCCGAATCTCTTCTCGAACTCTTCGCATGCCTGCTCCGTGGTTGCTCTGCGCAACACAATTTCGTCCAGCACCCGTACTTCGTCCCGGTACTTCTGCGCCACCAGAGAACACAGCGGGACCACGTTGAAATCCAGCGTCCAGAACAACTGCAACCCGTCGACAGCCTCAATGACATCCACGTTCTGTTCCCGCCGGAAGGCCCCGTAAACCAGCCCGCCGCGCACGTTCAGGTAATCGCCCATCACTTCCTGCCGGAAGAAGTTCTCGTCGTAACTCGCCTTCAGCCTGTCGTAGAAATCCGGAACCGCATCCAGCAAAAACCGGTTTTCGAACGGCTGCGCCTGTATCGCCGCATAGCCTTCCACCGGATGCGAAATGAACTTTCGATACACCCAGTCGAATCCCTTCGGCGTCCACACCGCAAACCCGCAATGCCGCGTCGCCAGCGGATCCCGTAGTCTGCCCTCAAGGCGCAGCCACGCGCCCTCTTGCGTATAAGTCAACTCGTCCAGCCCAAACCAGGCCAGATTCGTACCCCGCAACCGGTCGAAGTCTTCCATCGACCGCAGCAATATCCGCGAGTCGCTGTCCCGCATCATGAGAACGTTGTCGCTCTTGTTCAAATCGAACGGAATCGCGCTCGTCTCCAGAATTTCGAGTAACGACGCCAGCGTCGAATCCCGCAACATCGGATACGTAGGCGACCCGATCAGCCCCGTCCGCCCAGGATTCTGATACGAAAGCCGTATCGCCTCCTGACAAAGCGCCTGACTCTTCCCTGACCCGATCGGCCCCGAGAAGCCCTTAAACCGCGCCGGTGAATCGTGAAACTTCTGCTGGCTCGGCAGC
>Ga0206997_10189_pt1 | contig 15551 bp, 15 predicted proteins | sample Alteio_BWMinCont_3_FD_153478 | JGI IMG/M metagenome (GOLD analysis project Ga0206997, IMG submission 153478) | Enriched cells from forest soil in Barre Woods Harvard Forest LTER site, Petersham, Massachusetts, United States -... | ecosystem: Environmental > Terrestrial > Soil > Temperate forest >...
TACCATGCATAGTAAGATCGCCTGTAAGTATATATTTGTTTGCCCCGTCTTTTTTAAGTGATGTGCTTTTAAACGTAATTGTAGGATATTTAGTGGCATCAAAAAAATCGGCTGATTTAAGGTGTTCGTCCCTTTTATCATTGTCTGTAAAAACGGAATTGGTTTGCGCTGTCATTGTAATAACAGCATCACTGAAATCGGGCTGAGATGATTGTATAGTGGCTTCTACATTTTTGAACATGCCATCTACATCACTCATCATAAGGTGTGTTATAGAAAAGCCGAGTTTAGCATGCGCTTTGTCAAGAGTCCAGGTTTGCGCATAAGAACTTACAGTTAAAGCAACTGCTGCAATTAAAATTGATACTTTTTTCATGTTTCTGTTTTTTCGATTTATTGGCTGAAATAATGACACAAAGCTAATGGCTATAATTATACAAATGCAACTGCGTTACGAAAGTATAACACGATATTATAGCACTATACTATCAATGCCTTTTTGTAAAGCCGCTTCTGCCTGGCCGGGATAGGCGGTACCTTCTGCACGGAAAACCTTCAGGTCGGTCATTCCTAAGAAACCTAATAAACTTTTTAAGTAAGGCGCAACAAAGTCGTACGGTTGCATAGGGCCATTTGAATAAATAGCGCCAGATGCTATGGCAACATAAACTATCTTGTCTTTAATCAAGCCTTCTGCACCAGCCTCGCTGTACTTGAACGTAACGTTGGCACGCGCAATATGGTCGACCCAGGCCTTGAGTGATGAAGGTATGCCAAAGTTGTAAAGCGGTGCCCCGATCACAATAATGTCTGCATCCATAATTTCTGCAATGGCCTGGTTTGAATGTTTTACAGCTTCTTTGTTCTCGGGGGTGTGGTTGTCTGCCGGGGTATAAAAAGCAGTGAGTGTGGCTTCTTCCAAATGAGGAAATGGCTCTTTAGTAAGGTCCCTGACATGTAGGGTACTACCAGGATTAGCTTCTTTGATTTTGTCAACAATAGCATTTCCCAGTTTAATGCTCAACGAATTTTCGCCTTTCGGGCTCGAAATAATGTGCAGGATCTTTTTCATGTTGTCGCCCTTTAATGTTTGTAAGGGGCAACAAACTTATCGGTGTTAACGGTCTGAATGACGCTACTATACTACAGGATACCGGTATCGTGGAGGATACTGCCTACCTTTGTGCTGTATGAATATAGATACTGAAATTGATGAGGAAGTGCTGCCTGATTGCTCTAAAGAAACGTGTCCTTCGGGTGTAGCGGCCATTAGGGATACGTTGTACGTTTTGAATGGTAAGTGGAAGCTGCCGCTCATATTTGCGCTCTCTGGAGGGCCGTTGCGTTTTAAGGACATCCAGCGTTCACTTGGGGACATTACACCAAAGATGCTGTCTAAAGAATTGAAGGATCTGGAGCTCAATGAATTTGTGGAACGTATCTATTCAACTACGCCGGCAACCGTTACTTATGGGCTAACACCTTATAGCCGATCGCTACATAAAGTAACACGTGAACTTATAGACTGGGGCAAGCAACATCGCCAGCGTATTGGCGCCAGCAGAAAAAGTGGGTGAGGAATTTACTTGCGTTGCAAACACCACACTGCTGCGTCCTCGAAATATTCGAGGGCGCAACAGTGTTAACGTGTAACATGACACCTTCGCGAAGGTGTAAGTGGGTGGTAGAAAGATTCCCTTAATTTGAATGTGCTGCGTATTAATAAAAGAATTGCTCAGAAATTATCTTATCATCTTGTACTTCAAACACAGCTATTTCTTCCAACCTCATGCGGGGTTTGCCTTTAAAGGTAACTTCCCTGCTCATAGACATGCTGAAATATTTACCCCCGATCACGGGTGCGCTGCACTCCTGGCTATGTAGCGCCTCCATCATTGCACGACGGGCTTCACCTTTTGCTTTTACAGCATTCAACCCTTTGGTAAGTGTAGGTATGCCCATGGCTATGGCATGCTCGGGCTCTTTATTCACAATATCCTGGCTGTACAGTTCGTCCTGTATTTCCATCCATTTGTTTTGTTGGGCGATGAGGTTACAATTACGGCCAACGGAGAATTTAACCAGAGTTAATTCTTCAGGATATAAAATAAACAAGAAGGCTGCTATAACGCAGCCTTTCTTATTTAAGTAGTTGAATGATTGCTTAATTCTCATTTCAACTACAAAACTCCTCAATTAGACTACAAGTAACGAACTGTCCCTGGTGACCTTTGTGTTTCATTAATTGAAAGACGGAAATTATGGAACATCAAAATGATAATTCGCGTGTAGGTAAAGTTTGGTTTATTACGGGAACTTCCCGCGGTTTTGGACGCGTTTGGGCCGATGCAGCACTAAAGCGTGGCGACAAAGTGGCCGCTACAGCACGCAAGTTGGAAAGCATTGCCGATCTTAAAGAAAAGTATGGCGCAAACGTGCTGACCCTGGAGCTCGACGTGACCAGGCCCGAACAAGTAAAGGCAGCGGTAGAGCACGCTCACGCTCACTTCGGCAGGCTCGATATCGTGCTTAATAACGCTGGTTATTCACTTGTGGGCACCATCGAAGAAGCTAGTGCCGACGATGTTAGGGCGCTTTACGAGACTAATATTCTCGGTCCACTTGCCGTTATCCAGGCAGCTTTGCCACTATTGCGGAAACAAGGCGGTGGCCACATACTGGGTACATCCAGCGGCCTTGGTCACGTAACGATGCCTGTCATCGGTTATTACTGTTCTTCAAAATGGGCTTTTGAGGCTATTCATGAGAGCCTGGCAATGGAGGTTAAGCCGTTTGGGATTAAGGTAACGATCATAGAACCCGGTGCTTATGCCACAGAGTTCGGTAGCCAGGAGTCTTTGAAATTTGCAGCAGGCATGGACATCTATGCAGACATGAAAACGCGTCTTTTTGATGGTTTAAAAACCATGGAAAGAGGTGATCCCAATGCGACGCCCGATGCCATCTTTAAAATTGTAGATGCTGAATACCCTCCATTGCGGTTTAATCTGGGCAGTCATAACTTGCCGGGGGTGCGTGCCGCATATGCAGAGCGTCTGGCAATCTGGGAAGCATGGGAGGACGTCTCAAACTCAGCGCAGGGCTAATTAAAGTAATCCATTTGTAAAAAATAAATGACAACCGATAATTATCGGTTGTCATTACATTAAATTGTCAAAATGAAAAAGGAAGAGCACATCCCGCATAAATTTGATTCCTTATCCGACGCACATAGGGCCTTTGGGTTACCTAAACCTATGCATCCCTTGATCAGCCTGATCAGTAGTGCAAGTACCCCGGTTGAATTTAGTACACCGCCTCAATCGCATGTGCTCAATTTTTATAAAATATCGTACAAACCAAAACTTAGCGGGAAATTAAAATACGGTCAAGATTACTATGATTTTGACGAGGGTGGCTTGTTGTTTGCTGCTCCTAACCAAATAATCGGCAGCAATGATGAGCGTGATATCACAGAATGTTCCCAATATGCGTTGCTGATCCATCCGGATTTTTTGTTGAATTATCCTTTAGCAAAAAAGATCAAACAGTATGGTTTCTTTTCTTACTCAGCCAATGAAGCATTGCATCTTTCAGAAAATGAAAAAGCAACGATCATTTCCATATTTAAATTCATTGAAGAAGAGTTAAGCAGCAGGATAGACGATTTTAGCCAGGATGTTATTATTTCTCAAATTGAGCTACTGCTGAATTATGCCAATCGTTTTTACAAGCGTCAATTCATTACCCGCAAAGCAGTAAGTAACGATCTGCTGCAAAAGTTGGAGGAGGTACTAGACGAATATTTCAACAACGAAAGATCTTTGAACCATGGAATACCAACCGTTCAATTCCTTTCTGATAATCTAAATATTTCGGCAAGCTATTTGAGTGATATGCTACGCTCACTTACCGGACAAAACGCACAACAGCATATACACAATAGACTAATAGAAAAGGCGAAAGAAAAATTATCTACAACCAGCCTATCTGTAAGCGAAATTGCCTACGAATTGGGCTTTGAGCATCCACAATCGTTTAGCAAGCTATTCAAAACAAAAACCAACCTATCACCATTAGAATTCAGGCGATCTTTTAATTAACCGATATATCCCACAGAAAGCAGTCTCGAGCTGCACACGCCTCTTCGCTTACACGCGAGGCGAGGTTATGCAAGCGCTTCTCCCAACTCCTTCCTTCTCCAACTTGCCGGTGTAGCGCCTGCTTTTGATTTAAACAGCCTGTTAAACGCCGCTTCCCACTGGTAGCCCACTCGCTCGGCTACTTCGCTAACATTCTCTTTATGCTCCAGTAATAACTCTTTTGCTTTTAAAATGCGCCAGTTGGTGAGGTACCCCAAAGGTCACCCAGCAGTCGTTTAAATTCTTTGCAATACAGTGAGCGCGACAGCATGAGGTTGGAAGAAATAGCTGTGTTTGAAGTACAAGATGATAAGATAATTTCTGAGCAATTCTTTTATTAATCAGCTCAATTAAAACGAACCTGTTCATATTATCTTTGAAGGGAGTATCCGCTTGTAGGTTCTTCACTTATTAGATAGGTTGTCTTGTAGAGACTAAATTTCTGCTGTCTGTAATTCTTCAATTATTATCTGCTCGTTATAGCCTAGAGAGCGCATCACCCTGTAGTGCGAAGCTACAGCTGCACCCATTGTAGGTAGCGAATGATAGGTCAAACCTGCTTCAAGGCATTTGCGCCGTACAATTTTACTAATTTCGGGATAATGGATATGGCTGACCCGTGGGAAGAGATGGTGCTCTATCTGGTAATTAAGCCCTCCTACAAACCAGGTAATTGCTTTGCTGCCGGGGGCAAAGTTTGCCGTTGTTCGTATCTGGTGAATGGCCCATTCATTTTCTATTACTTTATCATCAATGCCGCAAAATTCAAACTCTGTCTCTTCTATCACATGCGCCAGTTGGAAAACTATTGCCAATGAAAATCCAAGTGCAACATGCATGCATGCAAAACCTACAGCCCATTTTCCAGGTCCCACTAATGCTATGGGCAGCGCTATATAGAAGACCACATATAAAATCTTGGTCACCCAAAAGATAATATGTTCCCGTATATTCATTTTTTGCAGCGGGGTAGTGTATATCATTCTGCTGCCATACTTAACAAAGTCTGTTACAAAGATCCATAAAATGGAACTCAGCGCATAGGCTATCCAAAGGTAGATATGCTGTATGCGATGCATTGGTTTCCATACCTGGGTGCTGCATTGCCTTATCAAAGGGCTTTTGGCAATGTCATCATCAATGCCATCTACATTGGTATAGGTATGGTGTATGATGTTGTGTTTTTGTTTCCAGATAAATGCATTACTTCCCAATGCATTAAGCGTAAGCCCCATCAGGCTGTTCACCCAACTCTTGGTTGAGTAACTACCATGATTTGCATCGTGCATTATATTGAAACCGATACCAGAAAGCACCAGCCCTAACAAAGAAGAGAGCATTATCCCCAGCCATGCCGGGTAGTGATTAATAAGCAATGTCAGGTACATGCTTACCGCCAGCAGAATAAGAATAACAGATTTAATGTACAATTTCCAGTCACCGGTCTTCTTCAGTCCCTTCCCCAGGAAATAATTATCTACTTCTACTTTTAGCGCCTTATAGAAAAAGGCTTGTTTATTATTATAGACGAGCTTTTTCATGAACGTAAAAATAAAATTGTGTGCAAAGCAACAATTTGTTTCTAATATACACGGCCAATTCTTTGTTAAGAAACATTTTGACTGTTAGCAATTATTTAAGTATAGTAAGCTGATGTTCAAAACAGTATGGTGTTATTTACAACACTTGCTCTGTGTTGGTCCAGTAGTTTTCAACATTTCAAACTGGTTGTCACTCCAAATATAGTATAGTCTGCTAAGATCAAAATAGTCGCGATTCAGGCTACATATTCTGTAGTTTAGGTTAACTCCGGTGTGTAAAATCGAATGACCTTTATGGTATGCAGAACATCAAAGGAAAAGTAGTGGCAATTACAGGGGCTAGCAGTGGTATAGGTCAGGCAACCGCACGTATGCTCGCTGCACTTGGGGCAAAAGTGGTTTTAGGTGCCCGGCGGGAAGACCGTCTGGAGGCATTGGTCCATCAGATTACAAAAGCCGGTGGCGAAGCTGTTTACCAGGTCACCGACATCAAGCAACGAAACGATTTGACTAGATTGGTTAGTTTCGCCTGCACAACATTTGGCAGGCTCGATGTCTTCATCAACAACGCGGGTATCAGCCATCTCTCACGTATCGACGAATTGCAGGTGGACGATTGGGAAGAAATGATAGATGTGAATCTGAAAGGAACTTTATATGGTATTGCGGCAGCTTTACCGGTCTTTAAAGTGCAGGGGTCAGGCCACATTATAAATATCATATCCACCTCTGGCATCAAAATAGTGCCGTTGCAAGGCGTTTATGCGGGTACTAAAAACGCTGTGCGTACTATTTCCGAAGCATTGCGGCAGGAGTCTGGAGGAAAATACCGCATAACTAGTATATCTCCGGGCATGGTGCGTACTGAGTTTGTAGATAATTTAAAGAACCTTGAAATGAAGGACAACATCAAACAAAAAATGGAACAAATGGCTATATCCCCAGATGACATTGCGGGCGCTGTGGCCTACGCAATCAGTCAGCCCCACAATGTGGATGTTGGCGATATAGTGATCCGCCCAACTGTACAGGATTAATCGTAGTTTAGTTAAGTAATGAAAGCAGCTTCAAGTGCACCTATATTTTACAAAAATATTTCTCAGCTGATGCGGGGGATGGGCAAGCCCGCGCCACTGCATCCTTTAGTTGCGCTGGTAAACTATGATATAGATAAGATAAGCCTTGAGCATGCAGGTCAAAGTTTTCTCATCGATTTTTATAAGATCTCCTTTAAAAAGAACTTTAGGGGCCAGGTGAAATATGGCCAGGGATATTATGATTTTGAGGAAGGGGGCTTGGCTTTCTTGGCGCCGAACCAGTTGGTCACCATGTCTGGCGATGAAACAAGTTACGAAGGCTACACACTTTATTTCCATACCGATCTCATTCGGAACTACCAGTTAGGAAGAAACATGCAGCAATATGGTTTTTTCTCCTATGCCGTCAACGAAGCGCTCTTTCTTTCAGACAAGGAGAAAAAGGTAGTAACTGCATTGTTTGAAGGTATAGCTGCTGAACTGGATAATAATATTGATGCTTTCAGTCAGGATGTGCTCGTTTCACAGATTGAATTATTATTGAACCACAGCAACCGTTTTTATAACCGGCAGTTCCTCACGCGCAAAGCCATTCATCAAGATCTGATCAGTCAGATGGATAACTACCTATCGGAACGTTTTGATCATCACTACGCAAGCTTAAGCGGGTTACCTACCGTGCAGGAAGTTTCAGATCATTTAAAAGTATCCTCCAGGTACCTCACCGATATGCTGAAGTCGCTAACAGGCCAAAGTACCCAGCAGCATATTCACAGCCATCTCATAGAGAAGGCAAAGGCCATGTTAAGCGCCAGCCAACTCAGTATTGCCGAGGTCGCATATCAATTGGGCTTTGAGCATCCGCAATCCTTCAACAGGCTTTTTAAGCGCTTCACCAATATGTCACCAAATTCGTTTCGGCAATCGTTCAATTAAGATTCGGATGAACTGCTTGCAAACCCGTAACCAAATGGGTTGAGAATGTTTTCTGAAACTTTCAATAGAAGACGATCCTTCATTTTCAAAAAAGAGCTGCACGGTCACATCCTTCCATTATTAAATCAAACCCGTGCACAGCCTCTTTCAATAAAGAAATATTTTTTAAACACCTTTCCTGCCTGCAGTAATATAGAATTAAATGAAAAGTTGATAAATTCCGTTGTTCCAAACTAAAAATTGCTTCTGAGCTTGTAACTACTGTTGTTCATAACATTACAGCAGACTAAAAAAATTATTCAACTACAATTCTATTAGATTAATTTTCACTTACATTTATCTTGTTACAACTTACCTGGGGCGTAAATATGTACTTTGCCACACCATTAAAATCATATGAGTGACCTTCCATAACAAAACAAGACTGGAAAGTACCCACCACGACCTGATGACATTTTTCAATGCAATGGATGAAGTTTTTTTATCTGTTGATTTGGTAGAGATGAGATTAACACAGCTCTCCAGGTCATGTAAGGAAATATTTGGTTATGATGCTGCAGATTTCCTGGCCAATGGCCAGCTTTGGTTCCAGCTGATCCATCCGGAGGATAGACATATTATAGAAAACGAACAAAAAGAGGTGCGTACTGGTAAGCGGGTAGATAGCATGTACCGTATTATTCATAAAGACGGTACAGTGCGGTGGGTGGAGAAAAAGCTTATCCCAACATTAAATGAAGAAGGAAAGGTAGTGAGATTGGATGGCATCATCCGCGATATAACACTGCGCAAAGCGGCCGAAGAAAACCAGCGGGCGCAAGAAGTGCAGTATCGGCAAATTGTTGAAACCGCTCAGGAAGGTATTTGGACCATTGATGAAAACAGGAAAATAAATTTTGTTAATGATAAGATGGCCGAAATTCTCGGCTGTACCATTGATGAAATTCTTGGCAAGGACCTTTTTGATTTCATATATGCTGAGGATAAAGCGTATGCTGCAGTATGCATGGAAAGAAGAAGAAACGGCATAAAAGAAAATATAGAGATCCGGTATATAACGCCGTCTGGTAATATTGTCTGGGCCTGGATAGCTGCTAACCCCTTTTTTGACGAAAAAGGTCAATATAAAGGTGCACTGGCCATGGTTACCAATATCACTTACCGTAAGTTTAGTGAAGAGGCCTTGCAAAAATCAGAAGCAAATCTGCGTACCATTTACGATAATACAGACAATGCCTACGTGCTGTTTGATGAGCAGCTTAATATTGTTTCTTTCAACGTATTGGCACAAAAATACTCTGAGGAGCAAAATAAAAAGTCGCTTGTGGTCAATAGCCACTTTGAAGAATATTTTCCGCCGGAAAGGTTGCCTGCAATAAAAAAAATACTTGCCGATGTAGCCATAAACGGCAGCTACGAATACGAAATAAGTACTGTAAACAGCGATGGATCGTCAAACTGGTACCATGTGCGGTGGCTGGCCGTAAGAAATAATGACAACAAAAATTGTGGGTTCATCCTGGTCAATAATAACATTACTGCATCTAAACGTATTGAGCTGGAACGAGAAAAGATAACTGGTGATCTCATCAAGCGCGTTATAGATCTTGAGCAATTTAATTATATCATATCCCATAACCTGCGTGCTCCCGTGGCAACCATTCAGGGGTTGTTACTGATGATCAAAAACAAAAAAACAAGACAAGATGAGACTGAACAAGCTTTTGAAGGAATAATGCAGTCCACAAAAGATATGGATACAGTTATACACGACCTTAACAATATTCTGCAGGTTCGCGAGCTAATTCATGAAAAAAAGGAGGTCGTCAACTTAAATGAAATAGCCCGGGAAATTAGTACAAATCTTGCTCCGGTTATATCAACCCAAAATGTACGCTTAAATTTCATTTTCGAAGATGATGCCTCTCTGTTTACCATTCGCAGATTTATTTACAGTATTTTCTACAACCTCATATCCAACAGCATCAAATTCCGGAAGGATGAAGTTTCACCGGTTGTCCATGTTAATGGTTATATAGACAACTACAAATTAAGATTGGTATTCAGGGATAATGGTAAAGGGATAGACCTTGTTCGGCATAGGTCAAAAATATTCGGCTTGTATCAAAGATTTGATATAACTACCCAGGGAAAAGGTATAGGGCTGTTCATGGTTAAAACCCAGGTTGAAGCATTGGGCGGCAAAATTGAACTAAAAAGCAAACTGGGGGAAGGCACAGAATGCATTATTGAATTCCCATCGACGTGATGAAAAAATCACCCTGTCTGCAACAGCTATTTATTTAATTTTACTTCCTACACTGCAGTCCATGAAGCCATACTTATATGTTATTTGCTTACCACTTTTTTTAATTCTGTCCGGGTCATATAGCTATGGTCAATCCGTAAGAACGCAACCTGCAACAACCGCAGAAACCCGTTGGTTAAAACACCAGATCACAACACTCACCAGTACCACTTACTCTGGTCGGGGCTACGTAAATAAAGGTGTGGAGCATGCAGGCCGTTATCTCGTGCGCAGGTTTAAGGAGGTTGGTTTGTCGCCTGTAGGTGCAGATAGTTCTTACCTGCAAGCATACACTTTTCCTGTAAATACCTTCCCCGATGCGGTCGATCTGCGGCTAAACCGAAAAGATCTGGCACCCGGTGTTGATTACCTGGTAGATGCGTCTTCTCCTTCTTTCAACAAGAATAACCTGAAAATAAAACGGATAGACCTGGGTAAGATGGATACCGTAGATTTTAAAGAATCACTTGCCGGTTGGCATACTGATAAAAGGGCTTACCTGTTACAGAATGCTGACGATTATTGCAAGCGTGCAGGCATACGCCTATGGCGCTTCACACACAGCCTGCCAGAAGGCTGTTATATAGTTCCCCAACATGGTAAGCTCACCTGGACTGTCGATACTAAAACAATCCCCGCAACCATATTTTATGTAGAAGATACTGTGTTGCCAAAGCATGTAAGTAAGGTGTCAGCTAATGTACATTCGGTTTTTATACCAGAGGCTAAGAACGAGAATGTGATAGGTATGGTACCGGGCGATGTAATGGATAGCTTCATTGTTTTTACAGCTCACTATGATCATCTGGGCATGATGGGGCGTAATGCAGTCTTCAATGGTGCCAGCGATAATGCCAGTGGCACAGCAATGATGCTGTACCTGGCTTCTTATTTTGCAGCTCATCCGCAGCATTATACTATGGTGTTCATTGCCTTCAGCGGCGAGGAAGCAGGATTATTAGGGTCTGAGTATTTTGTAAGCCATCCAACAATACCACTCAGCCACATCAAGTTCCTCACCAATATAGACATCATGGGCGATGCTACAGAAGGTATAACCGTAGTGAATGCAACCGGCCAGCCAAAAGAACTGGCGTTGCTGCAAGACATTAATACAAAGAACAAATACCTGCCCGCAATTAAAACACGAGACAATGCACCCATCAGCGATCACTACATGTTCACACAAAAAGGCGTTCCGTCTATTTTCATTTTCTCAAATGGTGGTGCAGGCTACTATCACGATGTGATGGACAATGCAAAAGAACTTACATTAAATAATATAGACAAAGCCGCGCGTTTGTTCATTGCTTTCGGTACTGCATTGAATGGTACAAGGTGAGGCTTGTTTTTTTAAATTTTACACAAACACACAGTATATGTATAAAATGAGGGCACTCGCTGCTATAGCTATTATGGCTGCAGGCTTTAACTGCACAGCACAAAATAAACCTGCAACAAATGATGTGCAAAAGTACCTGGATGCTTATACAAAAACCTATGTAAAGCTTTACACACAGGAGCAGGAGGCACAGTGGAGATCTAATATTGAGATACTGGCAAAAGATTCTTCAAATGTAATTGCAGCCCGTAAAGCAGATGAAGCCATGGCCTCATTTACAGGTAGTATAGAAAACATCGAAAAATCAAGGGCTTACCTCAAGCGTACAACGCTCACACCCCTGCAAAAAAAACAACTGGAGTTCATCCTCTATACTGCAGCCAATAACCCCCAAACTATCCCCGCTGTAGTAAAAGAACGTATAAAAGCAGAGAACGAGCAAACACAGACAATGTACGGTTTTCACTACCATTTGGATGGCAAAGATGTCAGTGTCAACGACATTGATAACATGTTGAAGACCGAGAAGGATGTAAATCGCCGTTTTCATATATGGGAGGTGAGCAAACATGTAGGGATACCATTAAAGAAAGGATTGATAAACCTGCGCAACTTACGCAATCAAAGTGTGCAGGCATTAGGTTATTCTGATTTTTTCAGCTATCAGGTTAGCGACTACGGGATGACCACAGATGAAATGCTGGCGCTGAATGACCAACTGATGCGCGATCTCTATCCCCTGTATCGTGAACTTCATACTTGGATACGTTATGTACTTGCAGCTACATACGATCAGCAGCAGGTGCCCGACTACATACCAGCACACTGGTTACCCAACCGCTGGGGCCAAGACTGGAGCAGTGTACTCGATGTGCCCGGTATGGATCTTGATGGTGCATTGAAACATAAAAGCGCACAATGGATAGTAAAAGATGCCGAGCAGATGTATGTGAGCCTGGGCTTTGATCCGCTGCCTGCCACCTTTTGGAAAAAGTCAAGCCTGTACCCATATCCGGATGATAGTGCCGTAAAGAAAAATAACCATGCATCTGCCTGGCATATGGATCTGAATAAGGACGTACGCAGCCTCATGAGCGTAGAACCGAATGCCGAATGGTACGAGACTGCTCACCATGAGCTGGGGCATATTTACTACTACATGACATACTCAAACCCAAGCGTTCCACCATTGCTGCGCCAGGGTGCCAATCGTGCTTACCACGAGGCATTGGGCACCATGATGGGTCTTGCAGCTATGCAGCGTCCTTTTGTATATGGCAGGGGGCTCATCAAGCCCGATCCTAAAGCCGCAGAGATAGACTCAATTCTACCATTGCTTAAAGAGGCTTTGAATACAGTAGTTTTCATCTACTTCTCATCGGGGGTAATGACGCACTTCGAAAAAGAAATGTATGCCGATACATTGCCTGCAGACCAGTTTAATAAAAGATGGTGGGAGCTGGTAAAGAAATATCAGGGCATTGTACCCCAGGGCGAGCGTGGAGAGAACTTGTGCGATGCAGCAACAAAAACCCATATCAATGATGATCCTGCCCAGTACTATGACTATGCGCTTAGCTACGAAATATTGTACCAACTGCACAACCACATAGCCAAAAAAATATTACACCAGAGTCCCCATGCAACCAACTACTATGGGCATAAAGAAGTGGGCGACTTCCTTAAAAAGATTATGTACCCTGGCGCCAGCAAAGATTGGCGGCAGGTACTTAAACAGTCCACTGGCGACGAGCTCAATGGCAAGGCTATGGTAGAATATTTCCAGCCTCTTTATAAATGGTTACAGCAGAACAATGCTACCCGCAATTACACATTGCCAGAGCATATGGATGACTAGTTGATATTATTGCTTAATAAGGTAGAAACTAAAACGCCACACAATTGTGTGGCGTTTTAGCATTCGTCTGTCCATCTCAATAAAATTTATTTTGCATAGTTGCGCAGCTTAAATTCGGTACGCCTGTTTTGCGCACGGCCTAGCGCTGTCTTGTTGGTCGCCACAGGGTCTGCCTTACCATATCCCTTGGCGGTTATATGGTCAGCTGCTACCCCTTTGCTTTCAAGGTAATTCTTGCACACATTTGCGCGGTCATCACTCAGCTTTATGTTTCGTTCATCGCTTCCTACAGAGTCTGTATAGCCCCCAATATCAATGTATAGCTTCGGATTGTTTTTCATCACATTCACTATCTTGTCCAGGCTGGTGAAAGATATTTTTTTCAGTACCGCTTTGCCTGTTTCAAAATAAACCGAACGTGCAGCTTTTTCAACCAGCTCTATTACCTGCCTTTCTATAACGGGACAGCCGAAGTTAGATGCCGGTCCTGGCTCATCAGGGCATTTATCTATATTGTCAGGCACACCATCATGGTCGCGGTCTGGTGGTGGGCAGCCATTGTTATCAGCAGTTCCGGCTACATAAGGGCACTTGTCTATATTGTCGGGTATGCCATCTCCATCCGTATCTGGGCATCCGTCAAATGCTTTAAGGCCGGGTACAAGTGGGCATTTATCCAGGTTGTCTGGTACACCATCTCCATCCGTATCCGGGCATCCGTCAAATTCAGCTAGCCCTGGTATGGTTGGGCACTTGTCTATACTGTCTGGTACCCCATCATTATCCATGTCTGGTGCAGGCTTCAACTCTTCCATTGCAGATTGTATTGTTTGTACTGGTCTTTTGTAGTGAGGTTTATACCAGTACACTATCCCCGCTGTATATTGTAGGTGGTCATAGTCATTGCTTGTTACCGCTAGTTTATATCCGGCTTCGAGGTTCAGGTAAAGGTCTTTGTTTTTTGGTAAATGGGTATTGATCCCTGCACCTACAGGTATATCAAACCCAAAATACGGCGTGTGAAAACTACCCGTAACTCCGGCAAAAATATAGGGTGCAACTATGTACTTTTCCTTGCGCAGTATATTGTAGTCAACACGCGCATCCAGCTCAAGCAATAACCTTTTATATCGCGAGTCTATTGCCACCTTCTCATTTATGAAAGTCGAATCTTTACTTGAATTTGGATAAAGCATATTGCCAACTGTCAACCCTAAACAAGCAGGCATCAAAGAAATTATTATAAACACATAAACAAAACGTTATGAAATATATTTTTAAGTCTTTGATAATAATGGGGTTTGCAATGTGGGCATGCTCACCTAGGGCTTCTGCGCAAAAACCAGAAGGTTTAGGTATCAGCTTTGGAGGTAATGATTTTTATGGTCCGCAAACGGGTAACGTTGCGGAATAATAGGCGATGTAGCCCCTAACGAATTTGGAGTTAGTGCCGGCATTTTAGTGCGTCTGTAATCTGCATAAGCCTCAGGTTGCCCAAACATAGCGATCCACTTTTCGTACATTATCTTGTTTAAAGAAGTGTTAGCAGCTGTGTAAGTAGCAATACTTGCACCGGTATAAGCGCCCGAGGTAACCTTTGTTGCATTTTGTTGTATGGCGTTATTCAGGTCTGTAATAGCATCTGTCATGTCAGCAGTTCTTGCTTCAACTTCCGCTTTTATAAACAGTGCCTCGAAATAGGTGACCAAAGGCACTGGGGTGCTCGCAGAACCTGCCAGGTAAAGTCCCCACAACGACGCATTTTGTGTAGTATTATCAATTGGGCTACCTACAACACCCCCAAAACCAGTTGAATCGAAATAATAATATACACGTTGATCTGTTGGTCGCAATTGCATAGAATCAACTAGTGTATTTGCTGCTACTATATATGCACGTGCATTGTTATAGGCATAGAATTGATTTGATTCAGGAGATGTGGAACCATGAATAGCCATGCAATCCTGGCTTGGGTCGCTTATTCCTTTAGCAAGTGCAGCCAATATACTTGTTGGGTCAAAGTTTGATTTGTTGCTGTATCGGAGCAAATACCTGGCTTTAAGAGTATAAGCCGTTTTTATCCAGTTATCCAGGTTGCCACCAAATACTACATCATCTGTTCCAGGTATGAGCCCTTTGGGTGCATTGCTCAACAGGGTAATACCACTGTCAAGCAAACTGTTAATACCTGCATAAACGGTTTGTTGAGGATCATACTTCGGAAAATAATTTTGTTCAGCCTGCAATGCCTCTGTAAAAGGTATATCACCCCATGTTTGTTTTTAACGATGATCCATATAATGATCAGACGAACCGCATATTTGGAACTGCTTATGCCCGCGCGAAACTATCGGACAATTGGAGTATAAATTTGAATGCAGGTACAG
>Ga0206997_10202_pt1 | contig 15417 bp, 17 predicted proteins | sample Alteio_BWMinCont_3_FD_153478 | JGI IMG/M metagenome (GOLD analysis project Ga0206997, IMG submission 153478) | Enriched cells from forest soil in Barre Woods Harvard Forest LTER site, Petersham, Massachusetts, United States -... | ecosystem: Environmental > Terrestrial > Soil > Temperate forest >...
GAAATTCCTCCTCGTCGTAAAGGAACGGATAGAAATAGGCGGGATCGTCCGCCGTCAGCGCGAATTCCTCGGCGGGATTGTGCTCGACTGTCGCACTTGAGGTAACGATCAGCCGGTCGGCGCGCTCGTCAAAGGCTGCGATCGCGACGCTGTTGCCGAACACATCATGGATCCAGCGCAGCCGCATCGGCTGCGGCTCGATCTTCAGATCGCCCGAGAGCACGCGCAGATCGTGCCCGTCGCGCGGACGCAGCATGATCCGATGCTCGCCAAACGCGACGGGATGCGCATAGCGATATTCGGTCTTGTGATGAATCGTCAGGAGCGGCATTGTCGCTGCAATAATTATGGCTTTATGCGATGTAATCTATATGGATTTGCGCATATTTCTAAACCGATATGCCGTCATATTGGGCAGAATGGGCAATGAATCATGGTTTTGGGCGGGGCTGGCGACACATCATTACTTCTTGCCAAGGATGATGTTCCCCCGGTGTGGGATGAGAATAGTGCCGGGCGCTCACCGTTCCTGTTGACCTGCGATCACTACGGGCGCGCCATCCCGCGCCTGCTCGGCGATCTCGGGCTGCCCGAGAGCGAGCTTGCGCGCCATATCGCCTGGGATATCGGCGTTGCGGGGGTTGCCGACCTGCTGTCGAAAGCGCTCGACGCGCACCTGATCGCGCAGCGCTACTCGCGGCTGGTGATCGACTGCAATCGTCCCCCGCAATCGCCGAACTCGATCCCGCGGATCAGCGAAGCGACGCTCATTCCGGGCAATGAAGGACTCACCCGCGCTGTGGCCGAGGCGCGCCGGGCTAACGTGTTCGATCCCTATCACCGCCGCATTGGCGAGGCGATCGAGCACCGAATGCAGGCTGGCTTTCCAACCGTGCTGGTGTCCCTGCACAGCTTTACACCCGTCTATGCGGGAATCGCGCGGCCCTGGCATGTCGGCACGCTCTATCACCGCGACACCCGCCTGCCGCCATTACTGCTGGCCGCCTTGCGCGCGCAAGGCGATCTCGTGGTCGGCGACAACGAACCCTATGCCGTGAGCGACGAGACCGATTACACCATCCCCGTTCATGGCGAAGCGCGCGGGCTGATGAACACGGGCATCGAGATACGGCAGGACCTGATCGCCGATATCGCCGGCCAGCGGCAATGGGCGGATCGGCTGGCGAATGTTCTTGGCGCGATCGAAGCAGAATTGCGCGTCCAGGCGCTTTTGCCTGCTTAAGGCCTCGCCCGCGTCAACGCCAGCCAGATGCCGCCGCCGATCATGAAGCTGCCGGAGACGCGCGACAAAAGCCGCGTGCGACGCGCCGAGAAGAAATGCCTCACTCTTCCCGCGAGCAGCGCGTAGGTGGCGTCAGTCGCTCCTGCGGTGACCATGAACGTCACCCCGAGCAGGATCACCTGCGGCAGATGATCTTTACTCATATCCACGAACTGCGGAATGAACGCGCCAAAAAACACCAGCAGTTTTGGGTTACTGAGCGCTACCAGAAAACCCTGCAAAAAGAACCCGCCGCGCGGCGGCGGCGGTGCCTCGGTCTCGATTCCCGCGACGGGCGCGCGGATCAGCTTGATGCCGAGCCAGACCAGATAGGCAGCGCCCGCAAAACGGACCCAGTCGAACCAGTAACCCATCGTGGCCATGAGTGAGGTCAATCCGACTGCAACGATGCCGATCACGATCGCAAGTCCCGCCTGGACGCCTGCGATATTGGTCAGCGCCGCGCGGGTGCCGTGGCGGAGCCCGTTGGCGATGACCAGCGTAACGATCGGCCCGGGCAACAGCGCAAGCGTAATGCAGGCGACGACAAAGGCGATGTATAGCTGGAGGGACATCAGCGCGCCTCGCGGGTTTTATGGTTATGGCAGGCCTGCAATCTTTCGCGCTTCGCCGGTCAATTCGAGAATGTGAAGGCCGGTGTTGGCGCGGTCGACGATATAGATATAGCCGCGTTCGTCGGTCTCGACATTGTTGGTCTGGATCGCGACCTTGCAGCGGTCCTTGCCGTCGATCTTGACGCAGCGCTTGTCGGTCGCAGCCGTAATCGCCGGGATGAAATATCCGACCTCGGTCGGGTGATAGGGATCGCGGATGTCGATCGCGCGCACGCCGGCATTGAAGTAGGAAATGAACGCCATCTTCCTGTAGTAGACCGGCGCCATGCTTTCGTTGGAGGAATGCGCTCCGAACCGCCCTCCGCGCGCGCAGAACGAGCCGTCGGATTCCTTCGCGGTATAGTTCGAAATCACCATCGGCCGATTTTCCACCGTCACATCGGCGAACCAGACCATCTGCCGCGGCTCTGCGCATTCGTTGACGATTTCCTCGTCGACGATCATGACGATGTCGCGGCTATTCTCCTTGTCGTGAGCAAATTCGGCAATCGGCATCTTGAGCATCGGAAACGTGGTGTGCGCGCCGTTGAAGGCCGACATCGCCAGCCGCGAGATTTCCGGGTAGCGAAGATTCTCCGGCGTCGGTTCTTTCGGACCGTTCAACAGCTTCTCGCGATCGACGATCTGCAGGAAGCCGCCCTTGTCGGTGCCGTATCCGAAATAGACCCGGTTGCCCTCAGGGCCCGCCGAGATCGGCCCGTGCACTTCGGTAGGCACCGGACCGGTCGCCCCCGGCTCCTGGCCGGGAAGCCCGAAATCCCTGATCTTGATCGGATGCGCTGGATCGCTGAGATCGTAAATCTGCGTCATGCGACGCGTCCGCCAGTCGGGTAAACCCGACACGAGATAGGCGATGCCGGTGTTGCATTCCCACCAATTCTTGTGCGTGTCTTTCAGGCCGCCGAGACGCGTTATCAGCACGGGGTTGGCGGGGTCGGCGACGTTCCAGATTTCATGTGCTTCGCTGCCGAAGGTACGAAGCATGTAGACGGCGTTGGGATCGCCCTTGGGCAATTGCCTGCCGTCGCAGAGGCGCACCATCTGCGCGCCGCCGCCTTCATACTTGCCTTCCTGGCCGGGCAGGTGACGCAGATATTTCGGATGCGCAGGGTCCGTGACATCGACGATCGACGTGCCGTTAGGTTCCGCCTTGCCGGTGATCGGATTGACCGGGTTCGGTATCTCGTCGGTTCCTCCGTGATGCCCGATATAGGCGATCCAGCGGTCGCCCTGATGATGGATGGTCGGCTGATAGGCGCTGCGGGCCTGAAGATCATTGTATCCGACGAGTTGCATATTGGAGGCCTCGGGCGGGGCCCCGATCTTTTGAGTCCGGACAGCTTCGCTCTGCGCAAACGCATTGCCGCATAGCGTGAGAAATGCCGGGAGAAAGGTTGCCGGTTTGACGTAACGGTTCATGTTGTTTCCACCCAGGCTTTCAAAGCCAATCTGTGCTGGCCCGGCCCCTCCCCTAGCACTGCGATTAGCAGGCGCCAATACACCCTCTTGACATGCAACCATTTGGTTGCCTATTGTCTCGAGCTATGGACGACGTGTTCAAGGCGCTGGCCGATGCATCGAGACGATCGCTGCTCGACAGGCTGCACGCCAGGAACGGACGGACATTGAACGAACTCTGCGACGGCCTTGCCATGACGCGGCAGGCCGTAACCAAGCACCTTGCCATTCTCGAGGCCGCCAACCTGGTTACGACCTTCAGGCACGGCCGCGAGAAACTGCACTACCTCAACCCCGTGCCGATCCACCAGATCGGCGAGCGTTGGATCAAGAAATTCGAGCGCGGCAAGCTGACCGCGCTCAGCGAATTGAAACGGCAACTGGAGAAGCGCGATGAGTAAGCCGGAATTCGTGTACACCATCTATATTGCGTCGACGCCCGAGAAGATTTTCGAGGCGTTGACGGACGCCAAAATGTCGGAACGCTATTGGCACGGGGCTTCGGTCATCTCCGACTGGAAGATCGGCTCGCCATTCGCCCTTCGGCTGGCGCGTCACGACAAGGAGGTCACCGGCGAGGTCCTCGAATACGATCCGCCGCGGCGCCTTTCCTATTCGTTTCGCGCGCATGACGGTTCCGACGGCGGCAAGCCATCGCGGGTGACGTTCGAACTGGAACGCCAGCGCGATCAGGTCAGGCTCACCATGGTACACGACCGCTTCGAGCCAGGAAGCGTCGTGCTCGAGAAGGTCAGCATGGGCTGGCCACTGATCCTCTCCAGTCTCAAGAGCTACATCGAATGCGGCAAGGTGCTCTACGCGCCCTGGTACGAGAACCAGGCCGCAAGTCCGAAGCTGGCGGTTGGAGGTGAGCGATGAGCAAGCCGGAATTCGTCTACACCACCTACATCGAGACCACGCCGGAGAAACTGTGGCATGCGCTGACGGACGGCGACTTCACCGAGCGCTACTGGTTTGGCGCGCGGCTCAGATCGGACTGGAAGGTGGGCTCTTCCTTCGAAATGGTGCGCAGCGACGGCACCGTCTCGGATGCCGGCAAGATTATCGAAGTCGACCCGCCGCGACGGCTCGCCTATACGTTCGTCAACCTGTCCGACAAATACAAAAACGAGTTTCCGGCGCTCGCGACCTTTGTGCTCGAACCCTACGGCAAGCTCGTCAAGCTGACGCTGACCCATGAAGGCTTTGCGGAAGGCAGCAAATTCTACTCCGGAATTTCGAAGGGATGGCCGGCCATCCTGTCGAGTCTCAAGAGTTTGCTCGAGACCGGGCGACCGCTTGAAATCCCCTACGAGGCGCTCAAATTTGAAGGTTGAGCACGACCATGAACGTCGACAATTTCAAACCGACTACGGTCTACACCATCTACATCGCTGCCACGCCCGAGAAGGTGTGGCAGGCGCTGACCACAGCCGAGTTCAGCCGCAAATATTTCTTTGGCAACGCGGTCGAAGTCGAGCAGAGGGTCGGCGGCGCGTATGTCGTGCGGCAAGGCGACGGTTCGGTCCACATCCGCGGTGAAGTGGTCGAATGCGTGGTCCCGCGCAGGCTCACGGTCACATTCAACGTCAACTGGCCGGAACTCGTTGAAAGACTTGGGCCCACGCTCGTGTCCTACGAAATCGAGCCGGCCGGTGATGCCGTCCGGCTTACCTTGACCGAGTCGCATGACCGCACCATCGACGACGACATCCTTTCCGGCGGCCGCCAGGGCTGGCCCGCGATCCTGTCAAGCCTGAAGAGCCTGCTCGAAACCGGAGCGCCGCTCGTCATCAGGATGGCTCCGCCGCAACAGATGCTGGCGGCCTTGAAGAGGATGGGCATCAAGACGCCATAATGGTTTGAAATCCTCATGGTAATCTTGCGCGGTGCCGGTTTTGACAATGGCGCCGAATGAAAGGTTGCGGCATCCACTCACTCGAATCGCCAGTCATTGGGAACGCCGGCGATCTTCGTTGTCCCTTCGGCCTCCAAGCCTTGGCCGCCCGTCTCATTGAGCCAGATCAACACTCGGGCCGCCCACATCCACGACCTTCACGCCATCGCACGCGCTCAAGGAGGGGGCACAAATGCAATCCCGGCTCACGGAGATTCGGCCCAATCCGCTGCTCTGGCTGCTCCTCGCCGTGCCGATCGTGCTTGTGGTCGAAAAGGTGTCACCGGAAGCGCATACGATTCTATTCGTGCTCTCGGTCCTTGCCATCGTGCCGCTGGCGGCACTTCTCAGCCACGCTACAGAGGCCGTCGCAGCCAAGACGGGCGATGCGATCGGCGGCCTGCTCAATGCGACGCTTGGCAACCTCACAGAGCTGATCATCGCCGTGACCGCGCTTCATGCGGGCCAGTACACGCTGGTGAAGGCGTCGATCGCGGGCGCAATCGTCACCAACGCACTGTTCATGCTGGGCGCCTCCTTCCTGCTCGGCGGCTTGCGCTATCATGTCCAGGAATATAACCGCGCCGGCGGCCGGCTTTATTCGGCGCTGCTGCTGATGGCGACCGTCGCGCTCCTCGCGCCCTCCGCGGTTGCCGACCTTGATCTTGCCCACGGCGAGGCCCTCACGCAAACACTCAGCGCCGGGCTCGCCCTGCTGCTCATCATAGCCTACGGCCTCGGCCTCGTGTTCTCGCTCCACACCCACAAGGAATTTTTTGCGGGCAAGGAAAATGGCGAGGTGGAGGAGCATTGGCCCATTGGCCTTGCGGTTGGTACTCTTCTTGTCATCACCCTGCTGGTCGCGCTTGTGAGCGAGATCTTCGTGGAATCCGTGCAGAAGGCGGCGGAAACATTCGGGATGAGCCCAGCCTTTGTCGGCTTTATCATCGTCTCGATTGTCGGCGCTGCGGCCGAGATGGCCGTCGCCTTCTCCGCCGCACGCAAGGACCGCCTCGACATGAGCGTTTCGATCGCGCTCGGAAGCGCCTCGCAGATCGCGCTGTTCGTCGCGCCGGTGCTGGTGCTGCTCAGCTATGTCGTGGGACCCGCGCCTATGAACCTGCAGTTCTGGCCGGGTGCTGTGACCATGGTGATGATCTCGGCCGTCACGGCCACTTTCATCACCAACAGCGGGCGCTCGGCATGGTTCATCGGCGTCCTGCTCATCTTCATCTACGCCATCTTCGCCATGACACTCTACGTCGTCCCGCCCGCGGCGCAAGGACCAGGAGGAATGCCGTAAGACGCGCCAGGCGATCGCCGACCGTGAACGTGACATCGGCGGCTGCGGCAACATCGCCGACGGTATCCGGCGCAACGGCCGTGGCGGAGCAGATTAGCTTCCGTCTCAGTGTACAATCGCGCAAGAAATCAACCCGCTAAAGGCGGATCATCCTGCGTACTGATCGCGGGCTCCGGTGTCAGCGGCTCGAGGCGGCATTTCATTTGGGGTGGGGACGCCGACGTCAGGCTTCTGGCAGAGGCAAAGAGGGCGAGCAGAACTGCAACGGTAGCGATCAGGTAAAGCACGCCATTGATGCCAAAGCCCGTCACGAAGCTCGTACCGAGAAGCGGCCCGAGAATGGAGCCGAGGCCAAAGAGCAGTATGAGTCTGCCACTTACCGCAACGACCTGCTCACCGCGCATGCTGTCATGCGCGTAGGCGACCGAAACAGGGTAGAGTGTTGACAGAAAGCCACCAAATAAAAAGGCGGTAGGCAGGACGGCCAGAAGATTTCTCGGCAAGTGGACCAATGCAATGCTTGTGCCTGCCAGGCCCAGGCAAAGCGCTGCCAGAACGATGCGCCGGTTGAAGCGGTCGGAAAGTCGGCCTGCCGGAATTTGAAATGTAAGGCCTCCAAGCACCGAGGCCAACATGACCAGCCCAATAGTGACGCGGTCATTGCCCCTTCCCTGCATCCACGCCGGAACAAGCGCGTAGAACGCGCCGACAACAAGTCCACTTACTGCCGCTCCGGCCACGGCGACGGGAGCTGTTCGCGCGAGTAGGCCATAAGGAAGGGAGGAGGCTGCGGTGATCTGCGGCGGCTCGGCGCGGGTCAAGCTTACCAGCGCGAGAGCCATCGCAAAGATGGCAACGATGATGTTGAAGGCCGCAGACCCCTTGATGTCGACCTGGCTGATCAAGATTTGACCGACTGCGAGCGCGATAAAAATCCCGACCCTGTAGATTGAAAGGATGCGGCCACGCTCTGCCGGCGCAGCCTTGGCATTCAGCCAACCCTCCGTCGTAATAAACAGCCCGGCGCAGCCGAATCCAGCAATCGCGCGCAGCACCAGCCAGACTGGCCCACTGATCGCCAGGGGCATGACCGCAGTCGCCGTGACGGCCAAGCCTGCAAGAGCCGCATAGGACCGAATGTGCCCAACTCGCTGGATGATCCGGGCGCAGCAAACCGCGCCAATCGTGTATCCCGCGAAATAACCACTGAGTACCAGCGCCGACATCGTTGCGGTAAAATTCTCCAGAGGAACCCGCAAGGAAATGAAGGTACCAAAGAATCCGACGGCAAGCTGAACGCCGCTGGTTGCAAGGACCAAGGCTCCGATCTGCGCACTCATCGATTGGCTGACGGAACCCAAATTTGCCTGTGTCAACTTCATCTCGCCTTCGTTGAAACCATGGTCCCCGATCAATTTCAATGTGCTGAAAATTCCACCTGCATGATGGTCCCTATCAAAGACGTCAGGGCAATGAGAGGCGAGAGGCGCCAAGACCGTTCGATTTGACGCTCCTCTCTAGAATTACCCGACGACCTGGCTTTAACGCTGGGAACACTTCGACGATCCGATCGGCAGAAGGCGGGAATAATTGGCGCATTGGTTCCGAGATGGTGGAGTTTATAGGTCGCTTTTGCCTTGTGTCGCCCGGTTGCGTTCTGTCGCCGTCGCCTCCTCCTTGTAAGACCATTGAAGCTGGCAGAGCAAACAGCACTTCCGTAAAGGCTGCCATCCATTGATCCAGATCAATTCACCGGATCGTGCAGTCTGTAACCATCGTTTTGGCTAAATGCGGTCTCGGGTCCGTGGCAGGCAAGCGAGGTCCAGGGGGTCTGAACCAACCAGCCCAATATGAATTGAGAGGCGCTGTCCGTGATAACGGACGGCGGTGCGTCATGGACCCTCCAATCAGACGGCCAGAACAGATTCTGGCTTATCGCCCGCTACGACGAATCCTTGGCCCGGAGCCATGGACGGTGTGGAGCGTTTCCCCGACGGATAGTGTACTGACAGCGTCGCGCTTGATGGCCGCCAAAAACATTGGCTTTCTCGTTGTTATGGAGCGAGGAGCGATTGTCGGTGTTCTGTCAGAACGGGATTGCGTCCGACGGGTCGTCCTGGCCAACGTCTCTCCAGAGATAACCGCGGTTTCGGACGTCATGACGCGCGACGTGGTAACCGTCGACGTCGGTCATGCCTTTGCAGATTGTTTGAGGCTTATGCACCGGAACAGTATTCGCCACTTGCCAGTAGTAAGCACTGACAAGGCCGTAGCGGTCATTTCAATCCGCGATTTGTTGGACGAGGCGGTCAAACATCATGAGCAAGTGATTTCCGAACTTGAACGCGAACGGCTGACCATGTTCACATCGACGGCATGATCATGTCGCAGCGGTGCTGCGCGTACCCTCGCAGGAGCAATCGTCATGGACCTGTTGATTGTGCTGGGTGCGTTGGTCTTTCTGATGTTTGTGGCCTATCGCGGTTACAGCGTCATCTTGTTTGCGCCGATCGCGGCCCTCGGCGCGGTACTTCTCACAGAGCCATCGTTGGTCCCGCCCATGTTCTCCAGCGTGTTCATGGACAAGATGGTTGGCTTCGTGAAGAGCTATTTTCCGGTGTTCATGCTCGGTGCCGTCTTCGGCAAGGTCATAGAGCTGTCGGGGTTCTCCAAGTCGATCGTCTCTGCTGTAATCGGTGTGCTCGGCCGGGAGCGAGCGGTGCTCTCGATTGTCGTCGTCTGCGCGTTGCTCACTTATGGCGGCGTGTCGCTGTTTGTCGTGGTCTTTGCGGTCTATCCGTTTGCGGCCGAGATGTTTCGCCAAAGCGGAATTCCCAAACGCCTGATTCCCTGCACGGTTGCCCTCGGCGCATTCACCTTTACGATGGATTCGATGCCAGGCTCGCCACAGATCCAAAACATTATCCCCACAACCTTCTTCAAGACCACAACTTGGGCAGCTCCCTGGCTCGGCCTGATCGGCAGTCTGTTCATTCTGGCTTGTGGCCTTGCCTACATCGAAAGCCGCCTGCGCGCCGCCCGTGCGCGTGGAGAGGGCTACGGGACCGACCTTCAGAATGAGCCGGAGCCATTCGAGGCCGAGAAATTGCCAAATCCATGGATAGCCTTGCTGCCTCTGGTGGTCGTCGGCATTGCGAACTTCTGGCTGACGCATTTGATCCCTCGAGCCTACGGCGCAGAGCATCAAATCACGGTTGGCGCCAAGCCGATCATCACGCAAATTCCCGTCGTGTCGGCGATCTGGGCGGTCGAGGGAGCGCTGCTGTGCTGCTCGGGATTCTGACCGTATTCTTGTTTGCCTGGCGCCCTGTTCTTGCGAAGTTTGCCGATGGCAGCAAGGCTGCGGTTGCGGGAGCCTTGCTGGCGTCCCTTAATACTGCGTCGGAATACGGATTTGGCGGCGTGATTGCGCTGCTGCCCGGTTTCACGCTGATAGCGGATCTGCTCAGATCAATTCCAAACCCACTCATCAACGAAGCCATCACGGTGACTGTGCTTGCCGGCATTACCGGCTCGGCTTCCGGCGGGATGAGCATTGCCCTTGCTGCGATGTCCGACACCTTCATTGCTGCCGCCGATGCAGCCAAGATCCCGCTGGAAGTGTTGCATCGCGTCGCTTCGATGGCCAGCGGCGGTATGGATACGCTGCCGCACAATGGCGCTGTCATCACATTGCTCGCGGTAACCGGTCTTACTCACAAGGTGGCTTACAAGGATATTTTCGCGATCACCCTGATCAAGACCGCTGCGGTGTTCGTAGTCATCGCAGTTTACTATCTGACTGGAATTTACTGAGTGTCGCGGTGCTGCTCGAATTTCTGATTCAGCGCCGTTGACGACCTGTGACGCGCGATTGGTTCATGCATTCGATTTGCGACAAATGAGGAGAGGGCCGTGGTGGACGTTGTCACGCAATCCAGCCTCGTGCCGCCTGAGAGTGGAAAGATCGTCAGCGCCAGGGAAGCGGTTCGACTCATACGCGATGGCGACACGGTTGCGACGGGCGGATTTGTCGGCATCGGTTTTCCGGAAGAAATTGCAATAGCTATCGAAGAACTGTATTTTTCGCGGGACGCGCAAGACGCCCCCGCGATCCCGAAGCCGGGCAACTTGACGCTGGTCTACGCCGCCGGCCAGGGTGACGGCAAGGAGCGCGGTCTCAACCATCTCGGTCACGAGGGCCTCGTTCGGCGGGTAATAGGCGGGCACTGGGGACTGGTGCCGAAGCTGCAGCGTCTGGCGATCGCCAACCAAATCGAGGCATATAACTTTCCTCAAGGCGTTATTTCGCACCTGTTCCGAGACATCGCAGCCAAACGCCCCGGTCACCTGACGCGTGTCGGCCTGGGGACGTTCGTCGACCCGCGCCTTGGGGGCGGAAAGATCAACGAGGCAACCAAGGCCGATTTGGTCCGGCTGCTCGAGATCGACGGCGAAGAGTTTCTCTTCTATCGCGCGTTTCCAATCAACGTCGGCATTATCCGCGGAACAACCGCCGACCCTGACGGAAACATCACCATGGAAAAGGAAGCGCTCACCCTCGAAGCGCTGGCGATCGCCATGGCTGTTCAGAATTCCGGAGGTCTGGTCATCGTGCAGGTGGAGCGAATAGCCGAACGCGGTTCGCTCAGCCCAAGGCAGGTCAAAATACCTGGAGTGCTGGTCGACTGTGTCGTGGTGGCCAAGCCCGAGTATCATTGGCAGACATTCTCGGTACAGTACGACGCCGCATTCAGCGGTGAAATTCGGGCCCGCACCGGATCGGTCGAGCCTATGGAGATGAGCGAACGGAAAATTATAGCGCGGCGTGCTGCACTCGAGCTTGCCGCCAACAGCGTCGTCAATCTCGGTATTGGCATGCCCGAAGGTATAGCCGCCGTGGCGAACGAAGAGAAGATCGGCGACCTGATGACGCTGACGGCTGAGCCCGGCGTCATCGGCGGTATTCCCGCCGGAGGGCTCAATTTCGGCGCTGCGACGAACGCTCAAGCCATCATCGATCAGCCCTATCAGTTTGACTACTACGATGGTGGAGGCCTCGATGTAGCCTTTCTCGGACTTGCTCAGGCTGATCAACAAGGCAACCTGAACGTGAGCAAGTTCGGTCCGAGACTTGCCGGGGCCGGCGGCTTCATCAACATCAGCCAGAATGCCAAGAAAGTGGTGTTTGTCGGCACGTTTACGGCCGGTCGTCTTCGCGTTGCAATGGAGGGAGACCGTCTTCGAATCATCAGCGACGGCGACGTAAAGAAATTCGTCCGCGAGGTTGAACACCGAACATTTTCCGGCGCCGTCTCCGTACAACGCGGACAGCACGTGCTTTACGTGACGGAGCGGTGCGTGTTCAAACTGACGTCAGAGGGACTTGAGCTCGTCGAAATCGCTCCCGGCATCGACGTCGAACGCGATATTCTCGGTCGAATGGAATTCAAGCCGGTTTTGCGCCGCGATCCCGTAACGATGGATAAGCGAATATTTTCGAATGGCTTGATGAGGTTGCGCGACGATCTAATTCGCATTCCGTTGGAGCGCCGTTTCACCTATCATTCACAGGAAAGGACCCTCTTTATCAACTTTGAAGGACACGTGATCCGCAATCAGGACGATGTCGAGCAAATTCGCCGGATCGTAGACGCCCTGCTTTCTCCACTGGGGCGGAAAGTCTACGCTGTCGTTAACTATGACAATTTTAATATCTTGCCCGACATCATCGATGAGTATTCGGCAATGGTGCACGATCTCGTTGATCGGTTCTATTCCGGCGTTACGCGCTACACCACCAGCAGCTTTCTGCGCGCCAAGCTGGGTGATGCGCTAAAGCAACGCGCCTTGGCACCTCATATTTACGAGACTGCTGAAGAAGCGACGGCCCACCTGCGCGAATTGGAAACCAAAGGCTGAAACAGCGAACCGCTCTGTTAGAGCTCTTTGTCGCACCTCAAACTGCGCCGGAACATTCCTCCGGAGGAAATCCTGATGCGAGTATTCAAGGACTTCGATGAACTCAAAACCGCTGCCGGCACCGAAATTGGCGCGAGCGAATGGGTCGAAATAAGCCAGGACCGCATCAACACCTTCGCTGAAGCAACCGGCGACGAACAATGGATTCACGTCGACCAGGATCGCGCGGCCCGCGAACTGCCGGGCAAGATGACGATCGCCCATGGCTTGCTCACACTGTCACTTATCCCGATGTTCATGCGATCGATCATCGGATTGAGGGGCCTGAAGAACACGCTCAATTATGGCGCCAACAGGGTTCGCTATCTCTCGCCTGTACCCGCGGGCTCGCGACTGCGGGCGCGTGTCGGCGTTCTGGAAGCTGAAGATGTGGCCCCAGATGCCCTGCGAGTAACCTACAAGGTTACCATTGAGATCGAAGGCGGGCAGCGTCCCGCCTGTGTTGCCGAGGTCATCGGTCAGCACTATCGCTGAACCGGCTTTTGAATCAACGTCCTTTTGCCCCTGGATTGCGTTTGAGACGGTTTCTCTGCGCTCTCAGGCGCTTAAGTTCTTCGTCGATCGTCAGCATCTTGTCTTCACGCAGCTCCGCCTCCGAGCTGTTCCTTGCGTCGTTGCTGCGCAACTTTTCGAGGACCTTGCTGACCGACAGCTTGTTTATTTCAGCCATCGCTAACTCCTTTTTAGATGCCCGCTATCCGCGCACCATTGAGGGCTGACGGAACCCAGTTTGCCTGTGTCAACTTCATCTGGTCTTCGTTGAAACCGTGGTCCTTGATTCTCCTTCAACTTGCAACCCGGTCGTAGGCAGACCTCTCACCATTTCATAAATTGATCTGGATCAATGCGACCGGATCGCGATCGGCTTTGCCTACAAAGGAAAGAAGCCTACTCGCGAAGACCGAGGAGTGTCATCGTGAGCGAAGAAACGCAAGGGGAGAGCCCCTTTCAGAGTGTCATTTGATCGGTTACGGTCAAAAGCGTGGGGAACATCATGTCCACAGCAATAGCTGCTCGTACGTTCATCTCATTGCCGAAAGCGAAGCTCGCCCAAGAGACACAACGAAAATCTGAGATCAAGACATCCTGGGCAGGTCGGGTTCCGTACCCGAATCCAGGCAGATATGCCGACGGCATGCCCCTTCACGAGGTCGACTACTTGGCATGCAAGCTTATTCTTAAACCCAACAGGTTCAGGTCGCGCAAGAACCTGTTTGACTTCGCAAAGGTGCTCCGGGCGCCTGCCGATAGCTGCGGAGTGGGATTCTCCACGGAGAATTTCAAAGACGCACCGCTCAAGATCCGGGAAGTCCTGTTTGTGGATACCAAGGACTTCCGGCTGTATAACAACGCGTTCATTCTGCGCCGGCGCATCCCCTATATAGACGGCTTTCCTTCGGGTGAACCCGAAATAGTGTTCAAGTTCAGACATCCGGACATACAGAAAGCCGCCGAAACCGATGTGCGCCCCGAGATCGCTGGCGATTTTCGGGTAAAGTTCAAGTGCCAGGCGTTGCCTCTCAAAGACCAGCTTGGCGGGATGCGCCTGCTCTTTTCGCACAATGTGCAGTTCCCGCGCTCACATGTCGGCACTAACGACGTATTCCGATTCAAGGCGCTCACAAACATTTTCCCGGCGCTGGCTGTCGTGCAGCATTCGCAGCAGGAAGAGATCACGATGGTCAACAATACCATTATCGAGGAAGTGCTTCAGGATATCGGGTCGCTCGATTTCGGTTCAGGGCTCAAAGCGAAGACGAACGTAGCGATCTGGCGTACTCGGGGAGAACACAGGCCACTGATCGGGGAGTTCGCCTACCAAATCCGATTCCGCGACAGGAAGCTATTGACCCCAGACGCGATGCAAAGGGCCGAGCGCTTCTTCCTAGCGCTCCAGTATGCCGCCAAGGATTGGATTGCGCTGAATGCCACGAAGACCGGTGTCGTGTACCGTCTCCTCGGCAATGCCCCGACGGCTCACGAGTAACCGAGTGGGGAGTGATTGACCATGGCCAAGGAAATTGAACGCAAGTTTCTGGTGAGAGGTGATGCGTGGCGATCGTCTGCCAAGGGCACCACTTACCGGCAAGGTTACCTTAACAGCGCCAAGGAGCGCACCGTCCGGGTTCGGGTCGCCGATGCAAAGGCTTTTCTCACCATCAAAGGCGTCACGGTTGGAGCGACCCGGTCTGAATACGAGTATGAGATTCCCTTCGACGAAGGCAAAGCAATGCTGGACGCGCTTGCCGAGAAACCGCTGATCGAGAAGAAGCGTTACAAGATTCCGATCGGCGGCCTCACGTGGGAGATCGACGAGTTTCTCGGTGACAACGCGGGATTGATCGTCGCGGAAGTAGAGCTCACAAGCGAGCAGCAGGCGTTCGATATGCCCGCCTGGATTGGTGAAGAAGTCACTGGTGACCCCCGCTACTACAACGCGAATCTCATCAAGAATCCGTTTACACGCTGGTCATAATTCACCGCGCTGCAGTTCAAGACTTGTAACGAGCGCCGACCGCGGCACAAGGAGGATCTACTGTGACCGACGTTTTTGCGAAGAACACGGTGCTTTCCGCCGAAGCAGCCGCGAAAATCGCCCCGCGAGCCGAGTTCCGCGTGTTCGGGCACGGGATCAGCGAGACTGTTCAAAGGAAAATGTGGGACGCCGGGGCAATACTGTGGAGGGCCCGGAAGATGCCGGCGGAGACGTATTTCCTTTCCGTGCACACCGACGAAGCCAACGTGAAGGTGCGCGACGGCCTGCTCGACATCAAGACCAAGGTCGGCGAGACCCCAGAGGGATATGAGATTTTCCAGCCTCGCGGCAAGTTCCAGTTTCCAGTGAAGAAGCCAGACCTCA
>Ga0206997_10207_pt1 | contig 15347 bp, 14 predicted proteins | sample Alteio_BWMinCont_3_FD_153478 | JGI IMG/M metagenome (GOLD analysis project Ga0206997, IMG submission 153478) | Enriched cells from forest soil in Barre Woods Harvard Forest LTER site, Petersham, Massachusetts, United States -... | ecosystem: Environmental > Terrestrial > Soil > Temperate forest >...
GGTGGCTGCGCATGATTTAGATAATCTTGCTGCATTTGTGTTGTATGATTTAGCACATCCAAAATGTTTTAACCTAAGGAGAGTTGCATTTTTTGTAGATAATCCTGATTTTAATTGTTTGAAAGGAATTGTCGGAATAGCAGATGATGAGCATTGCTATAAAGATGATGCGTGGCAAACGAAAGAGGCATTTTCAAAATGTATAGAAAATTCTCAGTTTAATACGCGTGTTCGTGCAATATCACAAGCAAGTTTATCAAAAAATAAATCATTGCAAGAACAAGAAATTGCTACATTAGTTAAACAACAACTCTTGTTACATGAGCCAGTATGGTTTGTTTTTAAAACGAAATATGGGAACAACGGTATTTTAGTTGCAGAACAGGCAGAAAAAGATATAGCTACTGCTGAACATATGCCAGCTGGCGCAGCATTACTTGCTTTTTGCCCTATTTTTTAAATATTTGTTTGCACTTGAGAGAGGTGAAATGACTCGTTTTTACGAGCTATTTCACCTTTTTTTGTGTAAGCTGAAAACATAACGGTTTTAATTATTTAGGGTTTTCATGCTCGATATTATTGTGGCATATACGATGTTGGCAAGTGGCATTGTTGCCAATAAATTTTTGCTGAAAAGCATTTCTCCCGATCTTTTTGTGGGCATACGCATGTTTGTATCGGGGGTCTTATTATTTGCATTTTCTGTGGGAAGTTCTCATCGCTTGCGGTGGCGATATGTGCGTGAAGATATTGGGGTGATACTATTTATATCGTTGTGTACTACGTTAATTCCATCGACATTAAAAGCTTTTGCATTGGATTATATGCCCGCTTCAAAATATTCATTACTCGGTAGTATTGATCCCTTTGTTACCGCAATTTATGCTTATTTTTTATGGAATGAACGGCTTACATTGACGAAAATTATGGGAATGTTGATTGGGTTTTCAGGGGTGCTTATTTCGATTATGAGTTCAATGCCAGCAGAGCAGCAATGGGGGCAATTATTATATCTTTCATATCCCGAAATTGCAGTTATTGGCAGTGTCATTGTGAGTCGGTATGGTTGGATATTGGTACAAGGTATGTTAAAAAAAGATCGGTACATGCCGGTTGAAATTAATAGTCTCGCGATGTTGTTCAGTGGATCATTTGCGCTTTGTGGGGCATTGCTGCGCGGCGCGCAAGTTACTATTGCGTCACCATTTATACCACAATTTATTGGGATTTTTCTCATTACTATTGTTATTGGCAATCTGATTGGGTATACCATGTATAGTTACTGTCTTAAACGACATAATGCGACATTGATGTCATTGTCCGGTTTTATGATACCCTGTTTTGTCTATTTATTCAGTCAAATGCTTGGATTTGAAAAATTCTCACTTAATTTTATTATCTCACTAGCACTGCTGTTCTGTGGCGTCTGCATATTTTATATCGATGATCTTAAGGGACGCGGCAAAAATAATCCTGCTTAATTACCCGCATTTTTATTTATTTTATCGCCAATTTATTGCAATTTGAATCAATTATCTGCTATGGTCTAAATATAAAGAGGTACTTAGGTTTACCCAGGGAGGGTAGTTATGAAGCATTTAAAAGATTTATTAGCTAAAACTCGTTCTAAAAAGGCTCATGTTGATCGGGTGCACAGTGATCGTGAATCAGTTTTAGAACATGCAAAAGCTTCTCGAATTAAAGGTGCAACAACGGGTGGATATGCGGGACAAAAATGGTATCCGCAACCGGTGCACAAAGAGGGGCATAATAAAAATTAAGGATGTTCATTGAAAAAATTAGCCAATAAGCGCGTCAAGTCCCGGTAATGGCTGATCGCTTAAGTACGCTAAGGTTGCTCCGCCGCCGGTGGAGCAAAAATCGACATCATGTACAAGATTAAAAGATTTCAGTGCTGCAATAGAGCTTCCCCCGCCGATTACCGTTAATGCGGATGATCGTGCAACTATTCGCAGCACTGATTCGAGTTCTAACGTTGTTTGAGGATATTCTAAATCCCCCATTGGCCCATTAAAGAATATTGTTTTTGCTTGTGTGATATATGGCCGCCATTGCTCAATGGTGCGTGGTCCGCAGGAAATAATCATATCAGTCGGAGTAATTGTTTGCGCATTTTTATAGATACACGGCCCTTGCCAACCATGAGTGCTCGTAAGATAATCGATGGGCAGATGTATGGTAACGCCATTTTGTTCCGCCTTTTGCAGTATATCATGGGCAAGGTTGACAAGTTGTGGAGCAACATTTCTTGCGTGGCCTTGTAAAATTAAAAATGGTTCAATTAATTCTGGACAGAGCATGATATCTGATACTTTATCAAGCATATGCATAACAAATGGTAGCTTATCCATTCCTTTATTACCACCCATAATCAAGAGAAATGGCTTTTGTGCAGCATATTTAATTGTTTTTAACATGCGTAGTTCATGTTCCACTAACAGACCAATACCCCGGTGTTGTGCATCAAATAGCTGGGGCAAAATCGTAAGCGATGTATCTGAGCGATGCTCGCTGGCAAATGCGTCATTAATGTAATAATCCATACCCTTGGCAAGCTCTTGTGCGAAAGAGCGATTTTTACTAGATTCCCGTGTATCAAATCGAAGATTTTCCAGTAATGTAATATTTTGGTATCCATTATCTAAAAACCATGGCTTGAGATGGTTTGTTGAAAGTTCAGATTCTTTGTCGTGTGGACGTCCGATATGAGTCGCGAGAGTAATTTTTCCTTGTCGTTCTATAATATAATCGAGCGTTGGCCGTAATGCTTGGAGTCGCATATCATTCTCAATATGACCATCTCGCAATGGAACATTAAGATCAGCGCGAATAAAAATATGTTTATGAGCAAGATTCCATGTAAGTAATGGAGATCTGAGATGGGTATATTTGTCCATGCAGCCCTTTATGATTCAAATTTAAGAATATGTGCGATATGCATACCATTAATATATCGTATGGGATACCAAGATGTTATGAAGCTGAGAAGAATTACAAAACATACTATGGTAATAATAATTGTTATATCCATATGTGCAGTTATATGAGAAACATAATATGCATCGGGTAATTTGATAAGTTGATAAGTCTCGAGTATATATGCAAGAGCTCCGGCGCATATAACTCCACAGAGCGTAGCGCTGAGGGTAATTCCTCCATTGATAGCCAAAAATGTGTGGATAATCTGTCGCGTTGACATGCCTTGGGAACGTAAAAGCGCAATCGTTTTTCGTTTATAGGTAATATACATACACAGCAAAGACATCATATTGATACTTGCAACGAGTATAATTAAAAATAGTATAAACAACATGCCATATTTTTCTAATGTTAACGCTGACATGAGCGAAGGATAGAGATCTTTCCATGAATATACGAGTAATGGGGCAAATCGCTTTGTTAGCTTCTCTTTCATAGAGATATCATTGATACCGGGTTTGAGTTTAATGTTGATGTGCGTAATGGTATAAGGTAAATCCTGTTCTTGGGCCTGTTTCTGTGAAATAAATATCCCATTGCTATCAAATTCATCGATGCCTGTTGCAAAAATTCCACCAATATGGGCAGTATGCGTATCAAAAGTAAGTTGACGTTGAGATTCTTGTTGCTCTCCTGGATAGGTGAGTGAAACAGCATCACCAATGGTTACTTGCAGTTGTTGGGCAAGGGTTTTCCCGATAAGGACATTATTGTCTTGCAAGAGATCTGAAAGTGATTGTTGTGCAGGATTAATAATGGTTGCAGCCAAGCAACTGACTTGCGGAGCCGTTTCAGGATCGATAATCGCTACAAGACTGACAGTTGGATCAGTTGGATCTGCTTTTTTACTTTGATTAACTAAGGCATGTATGGTAGCGCTGGGGCTGCTTGCAAGGATTTCTGAAGTAAATTCTTGCGTTAAGATTTTTTGTATTTTCTCATAATTGAGAGCAGAATTTTGTTTTCTCTGATAGGGAGACTGGATAATAAGATCAGCGTGGATGCCTTGAATTTTTTGACAGGTTGAGCGTTCCATCCCTTGCATAATAGCGGCAGTAAGAGCAAGAGCTGCAGTTCCAATAAAAATTCCTCCAAAGCATAATTTTATCATGAGAGAAATGCTTCGTTCGTATGAGGCTGTTTTAAGAAAGCGCCATGCAAGAAAAAGAGGGAAATACATAAGATTATATCAGTTGAGATATTGTTGTTTCGCTTTAGTAATTGTACTATAACAAGAAGATAAAGAAAGGGGATCAATGGAACATTATGGATAATTGAGAGCAGGAATATATGAAACTAGTGCGTATTGTGGTAGCAATTATGATAGCGATATTTCCGGGGTGTGCTCGGTACTATTCATGGACAGTAAAACATTTTACGCAAGCTGACAAATTAGCTTCGTGCAGTGGGCGAATTTCTGATTTTATAAGATCGGGATCGCGTTACGATGGTTTTCAGACGGTAGGATTTTTTGATATTCTCTGGCTGTCTGATGAAGTTATGAATGCATATGTTGATTTGATAGCACAACGCTGTGGTTTATCGGCTGTTAAAAAAGAAAACCTTCGGTTAGAAAAATTAGCCGATGGGAAGCATTCGATTGTTTTTTATCTTTCAATGACAGAAGAATTAGGAAGGCAAGTTCAAATAGCAACGTGTAATATGCAGCCCCATTGGACAGTGGTATTAACAAGCCATGATAAAGAATATGCGGTTGCTTCTGTGACAAGAATCGATCTTGATCCTGAATTTAAAGAATTTTTTATTAAAGGGTATAATCGTTATCATACCGCGTGGCAATTAGAATATGATTGGAGCCGTTATCGAAGTACGTATCGATTAGTTTTTGATCGGTTTGATGATGAAGGAACGGATTTACTTGATGGAACTATACAAATTGATTTACGCTCACCAGAGTACGGGGTTAAATTTTGTTGGAATGTAGATCGTCTCTTAGAAACAGAGGATCAAAGAAGTTGTGAGGGGTTTAATGAAATCAATAAACATTGTTGTCGGGACTGATCATCGAGGTTACCACCAAAAAGAAATGCTTCGTGAAGCAGTTATGATAGGGGATTATTTTATCACATGGCATGATGTGGGTTGTTTTTCTGTGGAACGAACCGATTATCCAATTTTTGCGCAAAAGGCGGTGCATGCCATAACACAGGGAGAATGTCAGCTCGGGGTATTGTTATGCGGCACAGGAATTGGTATGTCTATAACTGCTAATCGTTATAAAGGTATATATGCAGGATTAGCATGGAGTTCAGGTGTTGCTCAAAAGGCGCGCGAAGATGATAACTGTAATATATTAGTTATCCCCATTGATTATGTTGAATCTGAACAGATTGTGCCTCTGGTACAAGCATGGCTCATGGCAGAGTTTAAAGGAGGGCGGTATGCTCAACGGTTAGCAATGATCGATGCAATATAGGGATGTTATGAAGAAAGTTTATATAATAGGCTGCATATATACATTGCTTTGCTTGCTATGGCCGATGATGAATAATGCTGCTGCAGTTGAATTGTTCGAACAAAATAATTCCATTATTCGGTTATTAGAAAAACAAGTTGATCTCGACATGGATATCGAGGTAGATATATCAGATACGTTTAACGAATTGAAAAAAAAGGTTGTCGAAACATTGTTTGAAGGAGAGCTGAAAATGCTCGCATTAGTTGAAAAACAGGATGCTGAAACTATTTCTTGCCAAGAAAAAGCTAAGTTGGAAAAATATAAACCAACGCGTTATAAAATTGAACACGCGAAAAAGGGAATTAAAAATTTGGAGCTGCGGATTGAAGAAGCATTTTTGAATGATATCAATTTAAATCTCAATGATGCAAAAAAGAGTACGCTTTTAATGATTGTCGCACGTATCGCGGATCTTAGATTATTAAAGTTTTTGTTGAACTTGGGCGCGTCTCCTAATGTTCAAAATAAAAATGGGAATACGGCCCTGTCCACAGCTATTATATTTTCTTATAGCGATTCTCCACAAATGCGCCGACAAAGGATTGCGGTGATTGAAAAGTTGCTTCATAACGGCGCGTATGTTTCACCAACATTTGTAGACTTAGCTGCGCATATTCCGGTGATTGGACCTTTGTTAAAACATTGGTATAAAAAACAACAATTGACAGAAAAAATTATTATTACGTCGATTGATCAAGTTCCTTATGCTCAGCGGCTTGGTGAATGGGTTCCTTGTGTTCAAGAAAGCTTGCTATCTCCGGGCCCGCAACGATTGTCTGCTCCTCTAATAAAAGCGCAGTCTTGTTAAGAACCTCTTGGTTTTGAGTAAGCAATACGGTAACTTCTTGCGTATATTCTTCGAGTAACTTTTCTGCTGCATCATGAATGTCATTTTTCCGTTGTGCAGAAAGCTCTTTCATCGATTTGCCATCAAGAATGATTTCTTGGGCAAGTAAGCATGCTTGAGTATAATCATCTATGCGGTACATAGTATTGTATGTACCGAGCATAATTTTTTGAGCGCACCGCCCGGCAAGAAGCCTTTTGCATCGTTTTTGTTTTTCGATGACAGTTTCTCCATGAAGACTTTCAGAAGGTTGATAACAAATCAAGGCCCCAAAGGATTTCGGTTTTGGTTCATTTGGATTTTCTTTTTCTACTTCGATGTTAAAGCAATTTTTTTCTTTTATTTTTTTATTGATATTGGTAACAGTAACCCATTGTAATTCTTCTTCCATGCGCAAGAGAAGGTGTATAATGGCTTGGCCGGCTTGATGAATTGCAATGATTTTTTTTTCAGCAGGATTAACTTCATGTATGGCATTGCCAAAGTTATGTATTTCTTTAAAAATAGCAGCTTGTATATGTTCATGAGTGAGTAATTCGCCGCTCCCTGTTTTGCAATTAATAACTTTTTTAAGATCAGCAAATGATTTATACACCGTTTGTTTTGTGTAACTATCAAGTTGTTCATCAGTCGGTTTAAATCCAGCGTCAGGCAGATGTGTTGCAAAAAAGAGTTTTCGATGAGAAGCAGAAGGATAATCGAAATTAATAGGTTTAAATCGCCCGGCAACAGTCATGGCGACATCGAGTTTTCCTGGATTATTAGTAGCGCCAATGATAAATACCTGGCCTTGGCCTTCTTGTATGTTGTGTAATGCAGTCATTTCAGTTAAAAATTCATTTAATAAAAGAGCATTTTGATTATCTTGTGTTTGTAAAAGATGAATCTCGTCAATGAATAAGATGACGATTCCACCTTGACGTCGAGCATCGGCAATAATTTGGCTCAAAAACATATATGACAGTTCTTGACGCTCAACGGTTTTGAATTTGACTGGTTGTGCCAGACCTTCAGATGAATTAAAAATATGGTTAATAAGTTTTCCAAGATAGAGTGCTAAATATGTTTTGCCGCATCCTGATGGTCCTTGAAATAAAAAACATCGCTGAATCTGATGGTTTTTACTGATATATCCTTTAGGATTAAAGGCGATTTTTAACATTTCCGACAGTTCATTCATTTGTTGCGAAAGCCCAATAATATTTTTTTCATTGAGAACGATATCATTTTCTTCGATGATCTTATATCCATTTGTATCGAGCATGCTTGGAGAACCTTTTATTTTGTTCCAAAGATTTTTGAAATAAGTGCACGTAAGATTATATTTTTGAATAAAGGTATCCTTGCTATTATTGATAAAAGCAGTTGCGGCAAGGCCGACAGTTGTACTGATTGATGTTTCCCATAATTTTTCTAAAAATATATGCGTATATGGCGTGTCGATCGATGCTTGTTTGCCGTCGGCAAGAATGATAGGAATTTTTTGTTTTTCAGCAAGTTTATTTTTAAGATACCATAACCCCATTGCGATGAGTGACCATTTAAGATATGGGACGACAAAATTGCTTGTTTTTGCAATGGTGCGCGCTATTTTATTATAAAATGTTAAACCGGCATTGCGAACCTTTTCTTCAAGCGTTTTAATAGTGGTTACGTTGAGCAAAAGTAACCGCTGTTCTTCATCAGTTGATATATTTTTTTTCAATATTGATGCAAGGCTTGTTTTTGTGGGAGTTGGGAGGAGAGTAAACTGTGTATCGAAAGCTTTCGTTGCAAGATCGATATACAGGTGGAGCAATTCTGTTAAGAGAGCCGGCTTATTGGTAGCATCTTGTAAACAGGCGTCGAGCTCGAACACCCAGTTTTGTAAATCGATTTTATTGATGCTATTAATGCGGCCATCATTGCAAATATTAATAAAATCGCGAAGGATTACCCGAAGGGTTTTGATATGCTCAAGATTGGTCCGGGTGATGAAATTTTGTTCGGTGGGGTCGTTTTTTTTTATGGTACAAGATTCAGCATTGTCATAGTGAGGATTTGTTTGATCTGTGCTCAGTAAACAGAGTATAAACAAACTAAGTAATACAAATAATCTGGGTGTTTGCATGGGCAAAAAAACCTTATAGCTAAAATAAAGATGGGTAGCTTTTTTTTAATATAGCATCTATGGGGGAAAGTACAATGTTAAAAAACAAGCTTTATTGCCTGACAAAATGGTTAATCTTTGGTATTGTAGATGATAATTAATCATAATTTTTATGCAAGGTAGTATCTCCATGACCCCTCTCATGCGTCAATATTATTCTATTAAAAATCGTTTTCCTCAGGAGATAGTTCTATTTCAAGTTGGGGATTTTTATGAAATTTTTGATGAGGATGCAAAAAAGGTATCAGCAAGCCTTGGTATTGTTTTAACGCAACGGGGTGTTACTGATGACAATCAGCCGATTCCTTTATGTGGGTTTCCGCGACATACTGCCGATACCTATCTTCTTAAGTTGATTTCTGCTGGATTTCGTGTGGTGATGTGCGATCAGGTACCATCTGCTGAGCCGAGCAAATTGATTGAGCGCACGGTTTCGCAAGTATTGACTCCCGGGACATTGGTCGATGCAAAGTTGCTTGATGAAAAAAGTGCAATATATTTGGCGGTTATTTCATTGATTGATGCGGCATATGGGGTTCTTTTTATTGAGATTTTAACCGGGCGTATTGTTGCAACGGTTGTTTCGGCAGAGCAAAAAGCGTTGCTTGAATCAGAATTAGGACGTTTTTTGCCGCAAGAAGTTTTGGTACCTCAATATGCTCAGGTTGCGTCCTTGGAACCATTTATTCGTTCGCTTGGATATATAACAACAGAGGTTCCATTTACCAATGAGCGCTATGGAGATTGGATCGGTCGTGTGGCAGGAGCATCTGCATCACTCATTATGCAGACAAGAGCGCTTGTTGCATCGATTAATATCATGCATGGTTATTTACAGAAAAATAATCCCCAAGCACTGGCAAACATTCAACAGGTGGATGTATACAAACCGGAAGATTTTCTTATTTTAGATGCGGCTACGCAGCGTAATTTAGAACTGGTAAAAAATAATCAGGATGGTACGCGAGCGCATACGTTATTGGCAGTGCTTGATGGTGCAGTAACTGCTATGGGCTCTCGTATCATTAAAAAATGGATTTTGCGTCCATTGGCTGATAAAATCGCTCTTAAAGCTCGACAATCGTATGTACATTATTTTTTTAAACATGCAGGAGTTCGAGAGCATTGTGCGCAACTATTGCGTAAAATCGGTGATTTTGAGCGCGTTGTTGGCCGTATTGCATTGCAGCGAGCATCGCATGAAGATTATCTTAGGTTGATGAAAGCGATGACGTTATTACCAGAATTGTATGGGGGAATTGGAAAAGAGGATCTTCAAGATTTTTTAACATTAGGGATTTGTCGTCATACCTATGCTTTTCAAGCGAAGGCAGAAATGCTCAATTCATTGCTTTCTGTTTCATTAAATGATGATGAAAATTTTGAGGGTAAGATTAAAGCGGGATATCATACCGAATTGGATCGTTTACGTTCATTAATTCAACATGAATCGCAAGCGATAGCGATGCTTGAACAAAAAGAGCAGCAGTTGTCGGGAATTTCTTCATTAAAGATCCGGTTTAATAGTATTCATGGGTATGGTATTGAAATTACTAAAACTCATGTGCATCTTGCACCAGATAGATATACGCGATTGCAAACATTGGTAAATCGCGAACGGTTTACAACGCAAGAATTAAAAGATTTAGAGTATTCTATTAATCGAGCGCAAACAACTATTGCGGAAATTGAACGTGAAATTTTTGTCACTATTTCTCAAAAAGTATTTGAGCATGTATCATCGCTTAAATTAATTGCGCAAGAATTAGCCGAGCTCGATGGATATCTTGGATTAGCACAAAGCGCTTATGATAATAATTTTATTTGTCCCATTATGATAGACGGGAGAGATTTTGTCGTCAAACAAGGCCGACATCCGATGGTGGAACAGCGTATGCGGGCTTGTCGTCAAGGCCAATTTATTGGTAATGATGTAACATTAACGGAACAAGAACGATTATGGATTATTACAGGTCCGAATATGGGAGGCAAATCTACGTTTTTACGACAGTCTGCATTGATTGCTATTATGGCGCATATGGGATCATTTGTGCCGGCGCAATCGGCGCATATTCCTTTGTTTGATCGTATTTTCACCAGAATTGGTGCTGCTGATAATGTAGCGCAGGGCAAAAGCACGTTTTGGGTAGAGATGGAAGAGACGGCACTTATTTGTGATAAAGCGACAGAGCGGAGTCTTGTTATTTTAGATGAAGTGGGCAGGGGGACGAGTACGTATGATGGTCTTGCTATTGCGCAGGCAGTTGTTGAATATATTTATGCTCATATTAAGGCTCGTTGTTTATTCGCAACGCATTATCACGAACTAACTGATTTAGTAGAAAATCATAATGGAATCGTTGCTTATCATGCTGCAAGTAAAAAAACGGGTGATAATATCGTATTATTGCATAGTATTCGTCAAGGTTGTGCTCAAGGAAGCTTCGGTATAGAAGTTGCTAAAGGTGCGCATTTGCCATCGGTTATTGTTGCACGTGCGCAAGCAATTTTGGCGACCTTTATGCAGCAATCGATATCGATGAAACAAGGTGATCATCAAGTAGTAGCAGCCATGCAACAGGAGCAAGATACTATAATTGCCGCAACACCAACATTACATGATGCTGAGCGAAAGCAATATGATGTTTTGCGTACTATGTTGCAAGAACTGGATTTAGATTCACTTTCCCCACGACAAGCATATGATCTCGTGGGGAAATTAAAAGATTTGGTATAGTTGCTTTATTGTTTTGCTTCTTCTCGGGGAGCCTTCCCACTCATTTCTTCAAGTAAATGTGCCACATGTCTCAGCGGCATAATAAGCTCCGGGCTTCCGCTGTGTTTCCCTAATATTTTTATTAATGCTCCATAATAACGAATGAAATCTGGAAGTTTTTCGAGGTTATTAATAGTGCGAACTAATGCGCCAGTCTGTAAAAGTTGATGTTTTATAGCGAGTGCTTCTGGCGTTTTTAAATAAGAATCAAATTCGAATCTGAAAGCACTGAGCGCTATTTCTGCAATTTTCCAGTGTAAATACTCGATGAATTTTGTAACATCAGTCGTTTGGATGATTTTTGATAATAGCTCGTTGAGCTCTAATGCAGTATTTGATTGTGCAGATTTTTCTTTTTCCCTGTCCGCCATAGCTTTAGCGTCGGCGGATGCTTTTGCGGGAACATTTTGCGCCGATTCTTTGTTAAGTTTCTCTAATGCGGCCATTAATACTTCTTCAGGTGTTGGGACTTCATATGCCGGAGGCGCTTCTTGCGCGGCTGCAGCTGGAACTGGAAAGGCTGGTCCGCCTGGTGCAGCCGGTGCTGCTACCGCTGGTTCATATGCGCGAGCTGCAGGAACTGGAGAGGCTACGGGAACTGCCGCTCGATGGGCTGCAGGCGCCGCTACCGCAGGACCGCCAATAATAGGTTCACCAATTACGAGGTTGTCTCTACCGTGCACAATAGCTTCAGGAAGCCCGCCGCCACTGATTCGAACAGCTGGTGTGCCCGCCTCCTCTGCCGCAGCCTGGTGGCGCATCCTGAGCCGTGCCAGTCTCAGTCTTGATGCATAACCACTCGAACTAGTACCTGGCGTGTATGCCTCATCAGGATCAGGCTGTTCTTGCCGTTGCCTGTCTAGATATGATTTTCTTTGTTCATAACCAAATGACGAGCCATATGCATTAAAATTTAAACTGGCTATGATGAACCCGGTTAAGGTTAAAAATAATTTTTTCATAGTTGCTCTTTCCTCAGGTTTAGCTGTTTTTGAAATATATTCATACTGTTATTATATATCAAAAATGCTATAAAAATCAATGCTTTTTAAATATCAAAAACTTTCCTTTTATTTTTCTTTTTGGGCGGTGTTTTGTGAAAAATTATTTTTTGCAAGATTTTTCTTTTGAGAAATTGTACAGCATGCTATTAATTATTGTTAAAGGTAAGTATAAAAGACTATCTTAAAGAGCAATAACTAAAGATATTGAGGATGGTATGCGGCAGTTGTGTGAAAAATCTGGGTTTATCCAATTATCGTACACTCAGATTTTTTATCAAATGTTTTTTACCCCAGCGACGCAAGATCGAATGCCGCTTGTTGTTATAGCTGGGGGACCAGGTTCAACATATGATTATTTGTTATCGTTAAAGCAGGTGGCGTATGATCGTCCGGTGATTTTTTATAATCAATCTGGTTGTGGGAATTCGGTAGTACAGGGTTGCGATTCTGTATACAGTAAGAATATCGTATGGACCGTTCAGCATTATTGCCAGGAACTAAAACAATTACTTGATATATGGGGATATCAACAGTACCATATCTTTGGCCATTCATGGGGTGGGACATTAGCGATTGCGTATGCGTTACAAGATGTTTTACCGATTAAAAGTTTATTATTAGCAAGTCCCTATGTGCGCTATGAACAGTATGTACAGGATGTACGAAGACTTATTCGATCTATCTCATCAGAATTATATGATAACCTTGTTCAACGTGAACAACAGAATACAACCAATACATATGAGTATATTGGCATGATGTGTATGGTTTATGAGCATTTTTTTTGTCGGTTGTCATATTGGCCTTATGAATTAATACAAAGCATGCTGACGATCAATAATGAGATATACACCACCATGTGGAGTAGGTATGAATTACGCATAACTGGTAATTTAAAAAATATTAATTATATACCGGAATTGCAGAAAATTACTGTACCAGCGTTGATTACCTGCGGCCGATTTGATGTAATAACACCAGAATCGATGCATATTGTTCATAAATTGATAAAAAACAGTGAGTTGCTGGTTTTTGAAAACAGTAGCCATGTACCACATCTTGAAGAAGAAAGCTTGTATGTCTCAAGTATCAAGAATTTTTTAGATAAGCATGATATGCTGAGTAAGTGATGTAACAGATCTCTGAGAATCCTAAATCCGTTTTGCCCATGTTTTAGCTGCGCACAACATGGGTAAAATGGCCTCAAAAGAAAGTTTTGGAAGATGTCCAATGGATGATGATAACAATTATGAAGGAGAATGCATGATGCTCTTGAGAATGATATTGTTTTGTATGGCTCTTAGTTTTGCTACTGTTCGCGCAGCGATTATGCATGATATATATAATGCTGTGCAAGATAATGCGATAATTCAACGCATGGAAGTTGTTATCGGTTATGACGGCCATATCATCTACGGACCAGATGGTAAAATAAGCAAAATTTGGCAGTTGTAGGTGCCTAGCAGTATTTAATTAATAAGATATCGTATCAAATTTTGGTATGCAGATCGTACGCATGGTATCGCGTACTTGATGTTTTGTCAGGCGTATAATTTTTTGATAAAAACAGTTTCCAGCCATGGAAAGTCTGCTAGAGCCGGGACGGTTCTCAGGTATTGTTTCAAATATTTTTGCAATTGCTTGTAACTGTTTAATATAAGCTTTTGCTGCGGGCGATAAACTGTTAATCAGGTTTATGGGGGCCGGGGTCACTGCTTGATACCAAGAACGATAGTATGTTACATATTTGAGTACATTGTTTATATCCTGCGGTGAAGGATCTGTTGCTTGATAGGCATCGAATGCTCGGCTTGCTTGGAGTAATGGTTCAGCAAGGTGGGAATAGATAGAACATTCGTCGGCTTTAATCGTAAGAGTGAGCATGGTAAGTATATTTATGAGTACGCAGGTAATGGTATATATGTTTTGCATCGTTTGCCTTTCATATAAGTGTTGATTTTATACCTATTGGTTTTATTTTGTACGAGGCCCTTTGCGTGGTTTGCTCGATTCTTTTGATATTTTTAGTTGTTCGGATTGAATTTTAGCCGCGGCTTCTGCAATACGATGTTCATACCGTTTAATTGCTTCGTCAGGAATAATAAATGTTCCGCCGTCTTGAGGCAGAGGCACAATTGTTACATCATCAAGATTCACCCCATCTTTGTTCAAGACATAGTGTATACCAGATGGCATTTGTGGACCAAAGGTAATTTTCTTTCCATCCATAGTTTTTGCAGGAACTCTATCGGAGTATTGTGTTGCTTGGTCTGGGATTTTCCAATATACTATCGCCTCCCAATCTGTCGGATTTTTGATGGTAAAGCTTTTTTGTATTGGTTGAGTTATTGCGGTTGTTTGTGTAATTATTTGTTGCGGTTGTTGCACGGTGGCAACACCAGTGCCAGGGGCAACAGTTTGTGGTGTTGTTACAGGTTTCGTTACTACAGCCGCAGTTGTGGAAGACTGAGGTTGCGCCGCTGTTAAATGCCAGTAGGCGGTGATTGTTATTAACAGGGTAACAGGAATAATTACTCGTAAAAGATTTTGTTTCATAAGTCACCTTTTTATGGGTTTTAAATTTATTAAATATAATTTCTATTATTAATTATATTTTTACCCAAAAAGAATTGCAATACATTCTTGACAGTGTGTAAAAAGTGCTTATTTTGAGGCATTTATTTTTGATGTAATCGATTTCATGAGGGAGTGCATGTAAAGGTCGTGATGTTGGTAGTTATCGTATTATTGTAAATACACAGCAAAGCTGCGCTCCACTGCTTTGGCCATCACTGCATAAAATGCTTCAACTGTGTTGTTTAATTGATAAGCTGCAACGGCCGCAATATATTCAGGGCGATCTTCAGGCATAATTAATGCAGGAGGATACCCAAAATGTAAGAGTATGAGGTTCATTAATAAACGTGCAGTTCGACCATTGCCATCAATAAATGGATGTATGGTGACTAATTGTAAATGAGCTTTGCTTGCGATAATAAATGGATGCTCTTCAGTTGTAGTTAACCATTTCATAAAAGAATCTATATGATCCTGTAGTACATGCGGTTCGGGGAAAATAAAATTGGTTCCTG
>Ga0206997_10213_pt1 | contig 15019 bp, 15 predicted proteins | sample Alteio_BWMinCont_3_FD_153478 | JGI IMG/M metagenome (GOLD analysis project Ga0206997, IMG submission 153478) | Enriched cells from forest soil in Barre Woods Harvard Forest LTER site, Petersham, Massachusetts, United States -... | ecosystem: Environmental > Terrestrial > Soil > Temperate forest >...
CATACCCGAATGTATCTGACAGGCTTTTGTATAATATAATGGGGTGCCAGCAAGTATGGCGCGATCGATAATAAAGTCATTGTCTTTCCGTTGTTTACGAATCACCGGTAGTTGCAAGATGAGTTGTCCACCATGGCTGTGGGCATGAAGTTCAAACCGTACCCGATGCCCTAATATTCGTTGCTCTTCTTTGATCATCAACAGCGCGTCATATAACGTTTCTGCTTCTGTATCTCGCTTATGTTCACTTAACAGGCCACTCCAACCAAAGGTATAATATTTTCGTTTTTCTTGGGGATTGATCGCTTTTGCCATTTGATCAAAGGCATATGCGATATGAATCGCTGCTTTATGCTGAAATTTGCCTGAAAGTGGTGGATTTTGGATATAGGGAGTAATTTCAATCATTCCTTGCCCAAACATGAGATCACTTTTTTCAGCAAAAGCTTTTTTTCGAGTACGAGCAAGTGCTCGTTCTGAAAGGCACGTGCCGTCAAAATTATCCTGAAATAAACGAATGGGATTGAAGAGCGCAACCCCGGGGATCACCGTTCCATGAATAAAGACGGTAATGAGGTGGGTATCTGCAGCAATGAATGGCGCTGAACAAAGGGTTCCGATGATATAACTTATGAGATATAGTACTTGTTTCATATGTTGCCAGTAGTAAGCTGCCACCGGCAGCCGTGTTAAAATATAGATATTTTTCAGTGTATAGAATTTGTTGTATTTTGAAAAAGGCTTGAATTGATTTATATTTGAATAATTATTTAATTTCTTGATTTGTTAATTTTTTGCAGTGTGATATAATATAAATATATTTTTATTAATATTTTTTCTTGCTTGCCCTATGAACCCATACCGTAAAGATTTTCCGTTTTTTGATCAAGAAAAACCTGATATATATCTTGATAATGCGGCAACGACCCAAAAATTGCGTACCGTATTAGATGCTATGTGTAATTTTTATGCCTATCAAAATGCCCCGGTGCACCGGGGCATTTATGCTGCGGCTGAACAAGCAACGGCTCAGTATGAAAATATTCGGCAGCAAGTTGCGCACTCTATGAATGCGCGATCATCTTCTGAAATCGTCTTTACCAAAGGTACGACCGAAAGTATTAATATGGTTGCCGCAAGTTATGCGATGCATCATGTTGGTGCCGGTGATACAATTGTGGTAACAGAGCTCGAACATCATTCAAATATTCTCCCATGGCAGTATGTTGCACAAACAAAAGGTGCACAAGTTCGATATATACCAATGATGTCTGATATAACATTGGACATTACCAAGATCGATTCGATTATTACTGAGCGAACAAAATTAGTTGCACTTTCATTGCATTCTAACATCGTTGGTCCGATCGATTATGCTGCGATAAAAATTATTATCGATCGTGCATATGCAGTTGGCGCAAAAGTTTTACTTGATGCAGCACAGGCGGCTGCGCATATACGCATCGATGTGCAAGCATTGGATTGTGATTTTTTGGCGTTTTCGGGACATAAGGTATTTGGTCCTACGGGTATTGGAGTTTTATATATCCGGCAATCTTTACATGAATTATTAGTTCCCTATCAATTAGGGGGTGGGATGGCACATGATGTGATGTTGCAACATGCAACATGGCGGCCTATGCCCCAGATGCTTGAAGCTGGAACACCGCCTATTGCGCAGGTGATAGGGCTTGGTGTCGCATTGCAGTATATGAAAGAATTAGATTTTGCGCAGGTTATGCAACAGCAAGCACAATTAACCGCACGATTGCTGGATGGGTTGCATCGATGTAACGGTATCGTGATTCTTGGCAATGAAGAGTTATTGCGCAATTCAGGCCATATGGTAACATTTTATACTCATGATATACATGCGCATGATATTGCAGCATATGCTGCAACACATCACATGAGTGTTCGCGCAGGGAACCATTGTTGTCAACCGTTACATAAAAAATTAGGGATAACAAATTCGGTACGTGCAAGTTTGGCCTTGTATACAACGGTTGATGAAATTGATGCGTTCGTTCAATGTATTGATGCAATTACTCGCTCAGCAATCTTTTAAGTTCCATTTCTACCTGTTGATAATCACCATTTTGTAGATGTATTGCGTGCATGCCGCATGCGCGTGCTGTTTTGATATTAACATCTTGATCATCGATGAAAATATACGATTCAGGATTAAGATCTCGTTGTGCAAGGAGATAGGAAAATATTTCCGGAGAAGGTTTAAGCATTTTTCTATTATGGAAAAATCCAGAAATAAAGATATTGTGTGGTTCAAAATATTGTAAAATGCTTTGGTCTTCTGTTGATTGTTGCATGAGTTCAAATGTTTCTGCTTCAAGATTCGAAAGAATCATCATCGCTTGAATCGACCATGTTTTTGTGAGCATGTTTTGATGACATTGTGCAAGCAGGTCAATGGCTTGTATAATAGGTTTATTGATATAAACAAAAATAGTTGGATCAAATATCGCCTGCATAGTTTTTTCAAGAATAAGGCGTTCTCGTTTACTTGAAAAATAGTTATGACGATCTCGTTTCTGGATGGTATGAAAAACTTCTTGAAGGAGCTGTTGAGAAGTAATAATACCAGCTTGATAGTCTGCCATAATATTGGGCATAGGGGTGCCGAGTTCATCCGCGGGCATGTAAGGATACCGTGGTTCTTGTGCACGTGTGGCATTGAGGATATCAAAAAACTTCGTGCGTAGTTTTGCAGGATTTTTCCATTCAAGAATGATATATAAGATACAATTTAAAAATCCGATATATGATGCGAGTCTGAATTTTGATGGAGCAAAAAGAACGTTTCCTAAATCCCAGATAATAATCGTTGGTTTTGGTTGCATATTTTATCGCATAAAAAATAAACCATATGGTAACAGATAATTTTTGTTAGTGTGATAACAAAAATAGCGGTCTGTCAAGAGTTAGAAAATGCCAATTTTTTTAAGATCTTTTTTAAGTTGGTCATAGTTATTCTTTTTGAGTTGTATGGCATATATGCCGCATGCGCGTGCGGCTTTAATATTCGGTTCTTGGTCATCGATGAAAATACATTCAGCAGCATCGATTTGCAATGTTGTAATAACATTCATAAACGCGCTTTGATGTGGTTTGAGCATACTTTTATTACGGTATTTTCCTGAAATGAAAATATTTTTTTCATCAAAATATTTAAAGAGAGGCAGGCAATGGGATGATGTTTTGAGGTTTTGGAAAGAGGCAGCATCCCAATTAGAAAGTATCACCATCTGATGTACCGGTTTTCCTGTTGATGATAATTTTTCTGAACAAAGTTTAATAATGTCGATTGCTTGGGGGACTGGTTTTGTTAATTGAGCAAATAATTCTGGATTAAAAACTGTTTGTATAATGCGCTCGAGAATACGTTGTTCGCGTTTGCTTGAAAAATAACCATCTTCAGCAACTGTTTTTATCGTTTTATTAACCTCTTCCAGTAGGTCGGTTGATGTTATAAGTCCCGCTTCAAATTCGCACATAATATTGGGCATAAAGATATCTTTTTCAGCGGTGATAATATTGTTTTGTGGCTCATGAGCACGGGTGAGGTTTAAAATTTCAAAAAATTTTTTTTTTAAACGCGCGGGATTTTTAAACTGGAATATGGTGTATACCATGCAATCCCATAATCCGATATGGCGTGCAGCAGATCGTGATGTCGTTAATAAAACGCCACCAAGATCCCACATGATATATTTATTGTTGGTACTGTTCGGCCAACAAAGAATAATACTCAGGATACAAATGATATATCGCATGTGCGGTACCCTTTACCGAAATAATATCCGCTCGCCGATGAGGTGTACTGCTACGCAATCAAATGCTGCGCAGGGGATGAGTATAGAAATAGCATCTTCAGCCCCGCTGCATCGATACGTATAGCCACATATTGCTATGGTAGCGAGTAAAAATAAAGCAGTAACAGCAAGAACTGTATTAGATTTACGGTTTAATTGAATTTCAAAGACATCGTTTCGCTGTTTTATCTGTTGCGCTATCTCAGCGGCTATTGGGCTTGGTAGTGGAGTTGGTGTAATAGTACGTGAGGGGCGCGCTGGTGGGCGGATGGTGAGTTTTTGTGGTGCGTAACCGGGTGTTGTTATGGAACATATTGCGCTCAGGATTATTGCGGTGTTTTTCATCACATTCCTTTGCGTTGCAGTTAATACTATTTTAAAGCAGTATAGAAAATCCCTCTTTCAGATGTACATAGTTTTTTGCATAAAAGAACCCTCTTGTTGATGGTCAAGAGGGCCAAGAATATCGAAGGTTATTGTATAAATAGCATGCGTTTTATTAAATCAATCCTCGTTTTTTTAGTTCGGCCTCGACAGTTGCAAAGTCGCCATTGTTGACCAGGATCGCATCCATGCCACATTTTTTTGCCATTTCTACATTATGCTCTTGATCATCGATAAAAACGAAATCAGACGGACGTTTGCCGGTTTGGTAAATGATTTTGAGAAATGCATTTTCATGAGGTTTGAGTCGTCTCATATCATTAAAAAATCCAGAAACGTAGATATTTTCATCTTTAAAGTGTTTAAACACCGGTTTTCCTACTTCTGATTCTTTAATTTTTTGAAATGATTCGGCGTCCCAGTTGGAAAGAACCATCATTTCATGGGCAGGTTGTTCTGCGGCAGTTTTTTTTGCTGCACATTTTTGAAGGAGTTGCACTCCTGCGTTGATGGCTTGCGTAAATGATGCAAATATTGCTGGATTAAAGGCGGTTTCCATAATCCGTTCAATTAATCGGCGTTCTCGTGGGCTTGAAAAAAACTTTTCAAAGGGAAGATCGCTGCAGCGTTCATTGAGTTGATCAATAATATCATCCCGTTTTTCTAACTTATCAAGCGTTGCAGCAATCTCTTTTCGTAACTGGTCAGAGTTAATAACACCAGCTTGATATTCGCACATAATATTGGGCATAAATTTGCCCGGTTCGGAACAAATTGTCGCATTGCGTTCTTCTTTTTCTCGAGCAGTATGAAGTACTTGATAGAATTTTTGGCGCAACCCAGCTGGATTACGGAAATCGCAGATCGCATATTTTAAGCAATCCCACCAGCCAACGTGACGAGACATGGCAATTTTAGAAGATGAGAACAGTACATTGCCAAGATCCCACAGTATAATTTTGCTATGTGCTGAACATGTTATGTACAATGCGCTGATCAGGATGAGTAATTGTTTTTTAAGTTTCATGGTAATCACTTTCATTAAAAAATAATCCTATGCTGCTGCAACCGCAGCGGTTTTGTTGAGATGTTTATGTACCAATACTCCGGTTGTTATAAGTCCTGCGATAATAAGCATCAGTTTATATTTATTCATAGTTGTTGCAGGAGTTCCATAAATGTATTCTCGTAAATGTCTGATGGATACTGTTGCGCGCGGTGAATTTTCAAAATAAAAAAAATCAAGAATTTTTTGGAACAGGGGATGAAAATCAACAAATGGTTCAGTATCGATAAAAGCGATTTTATTGTCCTTTGTGATGCAAATATTATTCTCGATCGTGCGATCCCAAAATTTTATTTTACGCATAAAATCTTCGATTCTGTTAATTTGTTCTGGCGTCAGTGTCGATAAATGTTGTGGTGAAAGAGGAAGTTTTTTGCTGATAACACAATAGTTATCGTTTGAAAGATCATCAGGAGCTTGAGGGTAATGGTACAAATATTCTTGCGGAACAATAATTTCAGGATATTCTTGAGCTGCTGCGCGCATGATCTGTCCATGTTGCACTCGTTTATAGTTTCTGCTCCAGTCGATGATTGCCCATTTTGGTCCTTTTATGATCCAGCCAGGAATTGCGGGATGTTCTGCAACAATATTATGCCAATCGGTTGTATAGATATAACAGCCAAGTTCTTTAAGCTTTTGAGCATCTCTGGTAATAAAGGCTTGAAAAAAATCGGGATTATTAAAAAGCTCATCAAGTTTTGTTTTCAGTGATTGTTCCGTTGGATCTGTTTCAGAAAGTGAATATCGATGAATGAAGTTGTTTTCTTCTTCGGTGATATGATTTGAGGCTCGAAAAAATGACGAATAGAAACATAAGGCGAGAAGGGTATACAGTATCAAATTTTTCATGCGAGCTTTCTCAACTATATAAATTGTGTTATTTTTCCTATCCCTCAACTCGCTTTGCTCCGTCGGGATGAACGGAAAAACATAGCTATGCCAACACGTCTATTTTAAGCATATAATTACATCGATTTTTGTCAATGAGCTTTAATTTTCGGTTGTTTTTGACGATTGTCTCAGGGTGTTATAAGCTGAAAAATGATCGTGATTTATTGGGCTAGCTTTGATGAGGACATTATGTTGAGATCGCTGTTGATAAAGTTTCAATTAGCACTTTTGGTATTATTGGGCAGTGGTATTGCCTATACAAAAATTATTGTATGGGATTTGGGGCATGTGTTATTTGAGACATCGCGTTTGTCGGTTGCGTTATATGCAAAAACGGAGTTTTTGAACTATATGCTGCATGGCAATAATCCGGGCAATGTTCGAAAGTTGTTATTTGATGTGCTTGATGCGGCGCGGGTGCATGAGCCGCGTAATACGACGGTTCCTGATGAAAAAGGTAATTCGATTAGCAATGTGATGTGTGATTTTCAGGCGGGGACTAAAACGCCGGCGCAATTATTAGAAGAAATGAATCAGACGATCGAGCGTATGTATGCAGAAGGTTATTTTAATCATGTGTGTGAGCGTGATTTGATTGCCAAAGTAGTGCAGACTATTTTTAATCCAGAAGCCTTTGCGCAGACAACGCGGCCGATATCAGCTGGTGTTGCATTGTTGCAGGAATGTATTGCGCAGCGGGATGAGCAGGGTAATACAGTGCATGAGATGATGATTTTGTCTAATTGGGATCCGCAATCATTTGAGATTCTAAAAACATTAGCACATGGTAAAAAAGTACTGGATCATTTTAAACCGGAGAATATGGTTGTTTCGGGATTTTTTGGTACAAAAGATATGTTAAAGCCGAGCCATACAACATTTAAGTATGTTCTTTCATTAAAGAAGGATATAGCCTCTTCGGAATTTGTATTTATTGATGACCAAATTCGTAATGTCGAAGCAGCGCGAGCTTGTGGCATGCAGGCGATTCAGGTTGTGGATGGTAATTATGATGATGTGCGGCAGGAGTTGCAGCGGCTTGGGGTTCTGTAGGTATTGCTGCGCCTCGGCGTAGCCCTTAGGGCGAAGACGGGCCCCTTGCTTTGTTTTCTTTATGTTTTGATTTTTATTTTTTTACAAAACGCCTAATTTTTTTAAATCTTTTTTTAGTTGATGGTAGTCGCCATCTTTGAGGTGTACTGCTTTGATGCCGCATGCGCGAGCGGCTGCGATATTAACTTCTTGATCATCGATAAATACGATATCAGAAGGTTTGACTTGCTTGAGGTTAATAACATATTCGAATACCGTTTTGTGTGGTTTAAGGCCATCGTGTGAACCGAATGCGCCGGAGATAACGATGTTTTCTGGTTTGAAATGTTGGAAAACAACTTTATTTTGCGGAAGATCTTTTAAGATTTCAAATGATTCAAGGTCCCAGTTTGATAAGATCATCATCTCATGGCAATGCTGTCCCTGTGAATTTTTTTTATGTGCGCATGCTTTCAGGAGTTTAGCGCCTTTGTGGATAGGGAATATAGTACGAGAAAATGTTAAGGGATCGAAAATGATTTCGATAGTTTTTTGAATAATGTCTCGTTCTTTGGTGCTTGAAAAGTATCCTTGCTTGTCTAAACTTTCAATCGTATTATACAGTTCTTGGCATACGATTTCTGAAGGGCTAATCCCCGCTTGATAATCGCACATAATGTTGCTCATCGCGTTGCCATTGCCATCGCCCACAACTTTGTTTTTTGGTTCATCAGGACGTGCTGCATCAAGAACATCGGCAAGTTGTTTATGCATATTGAGTGCTTTGCGCGGATTCAAAAGTCCATAGGTAAAGCAGTTCATCAAGCCGATATGTTTTGCAAATGCCATTTTAGATGGTTTTAAAAGGACGTTGCCAAGATCCCATACAATGATTTTACTATGCGTGTTGCAGGGTAGTAATAAGAGAACAAAGAGGTTGTATTTGATAAAATTGATTAAGCGTTGCATATTGAGGCTCCTCGGGATTTTTTTATTTTTATTTTATTCAAATTGATGTATTGATTGTGATTTGTGCGGATTCATTGGAGGAGTGTTGATGTTTATAAGTTTACAGGTTGGGGGTGAAGTGTCAAAAGGGGGTGTCTTTATTTGCTGCGCTTGTGCGCGGGTGCAGCTATAAGCTGGGATTAAGTTTGATTTTTTTATTATGCGATTTGCCATCGCGCTGCTTTAGGATGTTCTTGCAAACATCCTAAAAACCTATGCAACAAAGGGTGATCCCTTTGTAATCCCCGTCACCGGTTTTGTTTACCGGCTAAACAAAACAAAGGTGACAAAAGGCCAGCCTTTTACAAAAAAAAATTTAATCTTAGTTTTTCTTTAACTGAGCTCGTTATCGCTCCTTGCGCTCGAAGCGCTGCGGTCGCGACGAGCGATCAATGTTAGCGGTATAGGAAGTTTTATTAAGCATTAAATTTTATTGCATTGGCACTTTGCTGCATTATACTAGATGTAGCATGATATTACTTCGCAAACAATGGATCTAATATGAAAGAACCAATCGATTACACAGTTAGTTCGGGCAATGTTTTTGCTGACTTGGGATTTCCTGATGCAGAAATAAGACTCGCGAAATTAGATCTTGTTATCCAAATTAATGAACTCATTAAAAAAAAGAAGCTCACCCAAGTAAAAGCAGCAGAGCTTACGGCTATTCCATTTTCTTAATATTTTGGATCAAAGTATCATTATTACCATAAGACCGAAAAAGCGATCTGAGCCCCAAGGTCGACTGATTGTGATTTGCTCAAATCGTACGAAAGCATCTCTTGAAAAAACAAAAAATGCTCGAGGTGAAAACAATGAAAAAAAGGCCAAGCTTTGAAGAATTTAAAAAACGAGCTCTAGAAAATGAAGAAGTTAAAGCAACTTATGATTTGCTTGAAGCAGAATTTGCTGTGCTTGAAAAATTTATTATGGCACGAAAACACGCTCGTCTAGACACAATCAATCGCTCGTCGCGACCGCAGCGCTTCAAGCGCAAGGAGCGATAACGAGCACAGAAAAACTAAGATTCAGAATCTAATAGGTGAAAAGCTGGCCTTATGCCATCCTTTGTTTTGGTTAGCTGATAACCAAAACCGGTGGCAGGGTTTCCAAAGGCTCTCTTTTGGGGCATAGGTTTTTAGGATGTTTGCAAGAACATCCTAAAGCAGCGCGATGGCAAATCGCAAAAATAAAAATTCCTTTTAAATCTTTTATGCAGTCGCAAAACTAATCTTACACCTTGACCGTAATGATGTTTGTATAAAATGGGGCAACGTAGAAAATAATCGTGTTTGTTCTGTGGTTAATTTTTGCTTTTGGGCATGACGAGTACAAAGAACGCGTACCAACTCCAGTTGCTCCAATGAAAGCTCACGTAACATTTTTGCTGCCTTGTCTTTTGGCGGCAAGATATCGATCGTATTAACAGAGCCGGTGAAATATGGTGTTGTAGTTCCTAATATTAATGAACCATCATTATGTACAGTTAGCGATGTGATCTGTTTATCATGATATTTTTTCTTATCGATTTCCCATTGCCCGTCAGCCTGTTTTTTCCAATATAAAAGCGTTGTCCCATCGCTGGTGATAATGGTCCCATCTTTTTCTATCACAATACCCTTTGTTTCGGTTGGTTGATAGCCTGGAAATAAATTATGAGTTAACGTTTGTAGACATGCACCAGTCTTTAGTTCCCATATTTTACACGTAGCATCATGCGAACCAGTAATGATAGTCGCATCGGGAAGCATTTTAATCTGATGTACAGGTTGGGTATGACCAGTTAATTTTATTTCTAAATAATTATATGTTGTAAGGCCATACAGACGAACGGTATTATTAGGGAGTGCTATAAAAGCTAAGTTGTTATGAGTTGTAACTGCAAGAGTACCGATATTTTCGCGAGATCGAAATCGTACACGTCTTTGCAATGTGAGCTCTTGATCAAAAAGTTGCACTCCTTGATTTTTGCTGCTTATTAATAAAGAGCCATTTCCAGCGATTGTTATGGAAGTAATTTCTTTTATTGTTGGGTGTAGGTAGATAGTCTTTAGAAGAATTCCATCGATGGTAAATTTTTTAATAAAGTTTTGGGGCTCTCTCGGATGGGGAGAATATGAAAATCCAAAAAAAATAGATGCGTCCTTGGTATCAAAGGCAATTGCAGTGAGAAAAGCCGTTGGTAGAATCCCATCTGTACCACCAAATAATAATATTGCAGATACAGGGATGAGACATGTGCGGGCTGCTAAGGTGATGTAATCATAATGTGGTATTATTTTGAATAAATTTAATGAAGACGGGCATTGTTTGAGTAATTGATATAGAGATATATTTATATTTTTACAGAGAAGAGCTGGGATAATTTGAGTACTGTAAAGTTGCGCGCGATCTAAAATAAGTGATGTCGATAACTTCGTTACAAGCCAATAGAGAAAGCCTTTTATGCATTTCTTAATAATGTTTGGTGTATTTTCTTCGGTATTGGTAGGAGTGATGATCTTTGTTGGTTTGAGTGTTTCGTAATTAATGAGCTCTATGTTATTTTTGAGTTGTGTAGATTGCGAGACCGGTACAGGGATGCTATTTTCTCCATCAGTGAGTATTGTATAAACAGTTCCATGAGATAACTGAATTGATGGACATAGCGCGGGAGCATAATCACCAGGATCAAAAGCATATTCTTTAATGAGCTGTTGCAGTGCTGGAATGTCAGTGATAACTAATAGATGTTGATCAACATTTGATGGCGTTTGTTTTTTAGTTTTTGTTTCGTGACTAGTTTGGTCTGATCTGAATTGGGGAGTAATGGCAGCATTCTTTTTTTGCTCTCCCATCACATATTGTAGCGCCGCTTCCGCTCCATATGCATTTCGAATGCCAAGATATCCAAGAAATTGTCCTTGGCAAGGCATCATGGCAAGAGCAGGACGAGAGAAGAGTGCTGCGAGTATGAGCAGATATATGAGATGTGGTCTTATGCAGATTCTTATTATTGTTGTCATCAGGGAAGATTCCTATTTTAAATTTATTCTTTAATATGATCATAATTTATTATTATTGCATTTTTCAAAAAAATGTCAAATTTGAGTTTTAATCTGAGGGCTTAGGAGTTATTTGTCGACAAAGATGACAATTTCCAGCCTTTTTGTAGGTTGTGCAACTCTTGATATTTCTTGGACTATTTTGATATATTTAATTTAAAATAGAATTAATTTGCTAGTTGTATTGGTTTAATGGAGATTTGTATGAAAGTGAAAAAGTTATTATTTGGCTTAAGTCTGCTGTGTGTAGGGCATATTCAGGCGGATAGCTTTGATGATGCATATAAGAAAATAACATCGTTGCAAGATAAGAATTTATTAGCGCAAATTTTATATTATAATATTTATGCGAAACAAGCAGAGCAAGTACAAGCAGGTCAATCAGGTCAAGCGGCTCGAGCAGCAGGTGAAGAAGAAGATAATATAATTCGTGTGCCAGAGCAAATAGCGGGTCAACTAAGTGAAGCAGCTAAAGCAGCATATCAGGCAGCAGCTGAAGAAGTACGTAAAGTAACATGGCAAGCAGAACTGGCAGCAAGGCATGCAAGACGAGCAGAACTGGCAGCAGGATGGCAATCAAGCCAAGCGAAGCAAGCAGAACAGGCAATATGGCAAATAACAACACAGGTAGAATTGGCGGAATTTATTAAATATTATTCGAAGGTTTATAAGGATTTAGTACAACAAAAAGGTTCTTTAGCTATACAGTTTGGGCCAGATCAAAAGAAGCGGAAACAGTTGGTTGATCCAGAACAATTAAATAGTTGCGCATTATATTCTTATAACAACTTTCCAAGACCGCTTTGTGTTAAGAAATAGAGTAGAACATGCGAAAATCATTAATTATTTTAAGCCTCCTCTGGGTAGGATATATTCAGGTTCAGGCCGAGAGTTTTGATGATGCCTACAGCAAGATAACATCGTTACGAGATAAGAATTTATTGGCTCAGGGTATATATTATTCTATTTATAGTCAGCAAGTAGGGCAAGCGCGTAATCGAGCGTCCAATATGCATAGATGGCGGCCATCGTCAGAACAGGCACGAGAAATGTTGGCGCAAGATTCAAATCAAGCGAAGCGGGCACGAAAAGAAGTAATAAAACAAGCAGGATTAGCAGCGCAGCAAGTGGCAAAGCTTGTAGATCGAGCGGCAAAGCTGGCAGCACAGCAGGCAGGCCAAGCAGCAACGCAAGCCGCAATATCATCAGGTTGGTCGGGGGTTCAGAGACATCAAATAGCAAGTCGGGCAAATCAAGCAGAATTGGTTATCTATTACTCGAAGATTTATAAGGACTTAGTAAAGCAAAAAGGTTCTTTGGTTATAACGGTTGGACCGGATGCAGGAAAGCATTTGATCGATCCGATACAATTTAAAAGCTGCGCTTTGTATTCTTATAAAAATTATCCGGGGCCGACTTGTGTTAAAAAGTAAAGCAAGTTTCCCAATCAAGCCAATCAATTCTTTTTGTTGCTCCTGAATTTGATTTTTACAAAATTCCCAACATTTTGAGCTCAAGTCGCACGGTATCAAAATCTTCATCTTGAATAAGGACAGTTTTCATGCCAAATGAACGGGCTGCTTGTACATGGTGAGCAACACCGGTAATGAATACCGATTTGCGTGGGTCGATATTATGAAATTTTACCAGTGGCTCAAAGCAGGCGCTATTGGGCAGTAATAGTTTGCTCGTACTTGAAAGATAGATATTATCCGTTGAGAAAAATTTAAACAACGGTTGTGCGTGCGTCATTTTAAAAAGTTCAGTAAATGAAAATTTATCCCAATTAGCGACGATGTATAAATTATCTTTTCCAACTTGGTTGTTGCAATCAGTTACAAGGGTGATCGCTTCAGGGATAGGCTCTGTATGTTTTGCAAGGCCGGCAGCATCAAAAACCGCATCCATAATATTATGCATTAAACTTTGTTCTCGATTATTTGCAAAATATCGCTTCACTGCAAGAGCGCTGATATGCTGCTTAGCCAATTTCGCTGCTTGTGGTGGTGTGATGGTGGTTGTCAATACATCACAGTACAGTTTCGGCAACGTTCTCCCTTCAGGAGATTTAGCAACATACCCATTTTCAGGGTTTTGCTTGCCCATCGTATCGAGCATTTTATACATGAGCTCTTCAAGTTCAAAGGGATTTTTCCAGTCCCAGAGCGTATACGCAATGCCGGTAAATCCGATGACATCTTTAAAAAAAGTAACCTTATTCGGTTTGATTAACGTATTTGGTAAATCAAAGATAATACTCCACGAAGCAGACATGGAGTGTGAAGTGATTGCCAGGATGATACCGATGAATAACTGTTTTAATTTTTTTATAATGTGCATTGAATACCTAACTTATTTGAATAAATATGTTGAATTTTTAGTGTAGCAACTTTTCTTACCTTCGACAATGCCGCCCATTTTTTTAAGTAACCAGTTATATATTTTGTTTTTTAGCCTCAGCAGCTGCAACGACAACGGGGCCATGGAGGGCCTGTATCTGTACTTGAATCCGGTTGACTGCTTGTAGAAGATTAGTAAGCGTCCCTTTAAAGGTGCTGCTTTGTACTTGCATGCGCGCAGATTCATGTTCAAAAGCCTTCATGCGTTTTTCATGTTCATCAGTAAGCTTGTCCAATTTTGCAAATTGAGCGGCTAATCTTCCAATTAATTGGAGATTGCTCCGTTCTGCTTGTTGATCACCAGAAGCTTTCAATTTTTCTTGTAATTGGTTGAGTTCTTGCATCGCTTCTTTGAGTTGTAGTTTAACCAAGTCGCCGCTTGTGCGTGCAATGTCGACATGTTCAAGTCCATCATTGAGTTCCTTGATCTGTTTTTGTGATTGATCGGCTGCTACTTGAACATGTTGTTCTATATGCTGCAATCGTTGTTCTTGGTGTGCGTCAATCTTTTGAATTTGTTCAAGTTTTTGCGCAAGTTCAGCTTGTAGTCTTTTATGTTCGGCATGAAGTTGTATCGTTCTTTGATCCATCGTCTCAGCTTGTGCTTTTAATTTAGCTTTGATATCGCCTTTGAGGTCATTCATGCGAGTTTCAAGTAATAGTTTATATTTTGCTTTGAGAAGATCTTTTTTTGCTTTGCAGGGGCTGTGGATTAAACTTGAAATTTGGTTTTTTACATACCAGAGAATGCAAAGCGCTGCAATGGTGCCGCCAACATATTTTACCGCATTTAACCCTCCCAGTATTAAAAATGGATCGGCAAATTTTTGTTTCTTGATATATGCGATACCCAATGATGAAAATATGGCAGCTGACGCAGACATTAAAAATCCGGTTTTTGCCTGTGTAGATTGAGCAGTATATTCTTCTTGGGGCAACAAATTGTCGGAGTCATATGCTTGCTGTATGTCGGCAAAAGCTTTTTGCTCTTTAAGCGATGCGGCATCAAGAGTTCTGGCAACAGATGGTTCAAGAAGAGCGACTGCGTTTTGCGGTGAGAGAGGTGATGCAATCGATACCGGAGAGTGTTGTTGAAGTTGGGCATGCCCTTCGTAGCCTTGGCGAAGTAGGGCACTTTGTAGTATATGAATTGATGCGAGCGAAAGTAAAAGTATTCCATAGTTCATAGGATTATCCTGTTTTAGCGAGTTCCTTTAAAATTCAATTGTCTGCTGTGATATACTGTATATCAGATCGGTTTTATGAAACAAGATTTTATATGGATACTATGGTGAGCAAACATCCTTTATATCAAGCACTATTAATGGAGCATTATCGTACACCGCGCAATAAGGGTGAGCT
>Ga0206997_10216_pt1 | contig 14398 bp, 13 predicted proteins | sample Alteio_BWMinCont_3_FD_153478 | JGI IMG/M metagenome (GOLD analysis project Ga0206997, IMG submission 153478) | Enriched cells from forest soil in Barre Woods Harvard Forest LTER site, Petersham, Massachusetts, United States -... | ecosystem: Environmental > Terrestrial > Soil > Temperate forest >...
AAATAAAGCCCCAATGGTGAATGGTGTAGCGAAGCTAAATCGCGCGTGTATTTGTGAATCTGAAGTGATGCCACCAATCATAGGACCAATAATTGCACCTAAGGCTGCAGCCATGGTGACAAAGCTTAAATTGATTGCTTTATTGATAGGCGTACTCACATCAGCAATAGCTGCTTGTGCAATGGGTTGGCTGCCCGCACAAAAACCACATATTGCACGTCCAGCGAGCAATATCCATAAACTATCCTCATCAATTCCAAGGACTGATACTTGATAGCCAACTGTTGTACCGAGTAGACAAAATAATAATATTTTTTTTCGACCATATTTATCAGATAAATCACCAAACAATGGTGCGCCAAAAAACATAAAAATTGGATATACAGCTAAAGCCAATCCATAATAATAACTTTGTTGATTGATGGGAATATCATTAAGTAAACCATTCGTGGGGTCAAAAAACAAAGGTGTAAATATTGGGAAAACCAAACATATTCCCAACACATCCAGTAAGATGATTAAAAATAAAGGCAGTATCGTATAAAAACGTTTTATATAATTCATATACAACTCCTTATTTTTAAATTATAGCTTATATAAAAAAGCATAGTTCTTAAATAGATTAAAAAACAGAAAATATCTAAATAATACAAACAGTAAATACAATTACAAAGAGGAGATTCAATAGCAAGCGCCGGCGAATTTTAAGTATGTTTTAAAGACACCTACTGCTCAAAATGCTCTTGCATTAAAGAAGATACTCTTGTAGTTTTAGGCGTTATTTACAGAATATCAGTAACAAGGGAAGATTTATGACCGCTCACTCAAGTCATTGCCTAATGGGTTTATTTAAGTGCACTCGTATCCTACTTTTATGTTTATTAGTATTTGGCAATACCGGCCAATCTTTTGCATATGAATATGCAGTTACGGTCCCGATTACCGGCAGCAATAATCTAGCCAATGCTGCAGAATTTGATAAAAAAATAATAAATATCATGCAGCAAGGGCAAATACCGGGTGGCACAGTCGCCATCATTAAAAATAATCAGTTTGTTGTGCAACGGGGCTATGGCCATGCGGATATAGAGGCCAATGTTATCATGCAGCCCAATCAAATTATGCGAGTGGGCAGTGTTTCGAAAGCGATTACCACTGTCGCTATTTTTCAATTGGTGCAGCAAGGTAAGCTCCGACTAGATGATAAAGTTTTTGCGATTTTGTCAGATCTTAAAGTTTCCCCCAGCCATGCCGCGGCACTCAAACAAATAACGGTGCGTAATTTATTGCAAATGTCAGCTGGCTGGTTTCATGATCGACCCCAGGATTACGATCCGCTCACCGGGCCTTGGTCAAACCAAATGTTACAAGCCTTAGATCATCAAATACCACCTGATTGTGTAACGGTAGCCAAACTGATGGCCCAAACGCCATTGGATTTTAAGCCAGGGACACTGTATACCTATTCGAATGTTAACTATTGTTTACTCGGTTTAATTTTTAATAAAATCACCAATACCTCTGGAAGCAATGGGTATGAAAACACTATTCAACAAAAGTTGTTAGCGCCATTAGCGATACAGAGTATGCATATTGGTTACACACAAGAAACAAAGAAATTTCCAAAAGAAGTTAAATATTATTTCTTTGGTCCAGAAGAAATGAGCCACTATATTGATCGTAAGCTTGATGGCTTACCCTACAGTGATACCGACCTGTTGCATAAAAATTTCGCTGATGGTGGTTGGGTGGCCTCAGCTATTGATTTAGCAAAATTATTCCATGCAGTTGCCATAGGTACGATTTTAAACGAACAGACATTACAATTATTAATGGTACCTTATACTTTTTCAAATACGCCTGGTAAGGTGCATGGATTAGGTTTTGATGAAATTAAAACCGTTGACGGTCATCGCTATTTCTTTAAAACGGGTTCATTCTCTGGCACGCAAGCATTAATTGTAATGAGCGATAATGGTAATGCTTATGCAGCATTGTTTAATGCGAAACCCAAAGATCACAAACGCTTTGTTGGGGAACTTAAAAAGCTATTCGTTTCTGCTTAGTGATAAAATAAGGTTCCAATGCTGTTGGCTAACGGGTAATACGGACAATCGATTACCTTTGCGTATCAAAGCGAAGTCTTGCAATTGGATATTATTTTTTAATGCACTGAGTGAAATTACTTTAGGAAATTTTTCAACAAATTGAACATTGACACAAAACCAGCGTGGCTGTTGTGGATTACTTTTGGCGTCAAAGTAAGCCGATTTTGCGTCAAACTGTGAAGGGTCGGCATAACTTTCACGCACAATTTTGGCAATGCCCACAATACCAGGCAAGTCGCAATTGGAATGGTAAAAATAGACCAAATCACTTGCGTGCATTGAATCACGCATAAAGTTACGTGCTTGATAATTGCGTACACCTTCCCAAGCCGTAATTTGTTTGGGCGCTTGCATTAAATCATCGATACTAAACTCTTGCGGTTCTGATTTCATCAGCCAGTAGTGGATCATTTTATTTTCCTTTTAATAGCTCTTTTGTCGAGATGACCTCATGATACTTTCCCCCTGTATCAGTTTGCGTGATTGATTATTATTTCATTTAAACCTAGATTCGGCAGTTGGTCGCGGTTTATAACGTAACAGATTGGTTTATATCGCGTAGTAAAAATTCACGTGGTCACCTGATTGGTGATGAGTTAAATTTTTACATAGCGAGATGAAGCAAGATGTTGTGTTAGAAATCGTGATCCAACTACCGAATCTAGGTTAAAATACTGGCTGCATATATTTTTCAAAATATCGAACGTTTCGCAGTTATTTACTTCACTGCAAAATGCCAGTTTATTGGTTAAGGTCCGCGCATAGTATTTTGCGAATTTGCGCGACTGTAAAATCGCAAATTTCTCATGCTGCAATAATTCAATTAAACCTGCCACATGTTCAATAAAAACTTGACCTATCTCAAAATTGCTGGGCATGTCAAATTGCTCTGCGCGCATTTCAGCAATTAATTTTTTGATTAACCACGGCTGCCCTACCCCCGCACGTGCCACCATAACACCTGCACAACCTGTTGCAAACATTTTTTTTAAAGAATTGATACAGGCAATATCGCCATTGCCAATCACCGGTATTTTAAGTTGCTCAACAAAGAATTGTATTTGCTCATGATTACAGGGTGTTTCATAGTGTTCTGTCCAATGGCGCCCATGCACAACCAAAAAGTCAGCGCCCGCATCACTAACCACTTTTGCGATTTCATGATTAAATTGCTCAGAACTATTCCCTTGTACACGAATTTTAATTGATACCGGTAAATGCGTGTTTTGCTTCAACGCATAGATGAGTTGATATAACTGTTGTGGTGCAGTTAAAAGACTAGAACCCGCGCCTTTACGGCGAATTTTAGGTACGGGACAGCCGCAATTTAAATCAATTAAATCTGCACCACAATCAGTAACCATTTTGGCAGCTTCGCCAACTTCAATCGGATCACTGCCCGCCAATTGAAAACAGACTGGGCCTTCAGTTGAATCCTTATGGATATAGCGGCGTTGTGCGAGTATGGGATGATGCAGTAAAGTTTTACAGGAAACCATTTCCGTGCAAGAAAATGCCGGTTGACTATAGCGCCACGTTAATTGACGAAAAGGTGCGCAGCTTATTCCAGCTAAAGGTCCCTGAATGAGATTAATTGGGAAATGTAAATTTCCAAGGGATAAAGGCTTAATCAATGGCTATAACCTATCGTTAAAACTAAATACCTATTCTAACCGAACAAACGCTACTTCTTCCAGGACAAATCATTAAAAATTTTGTGAATCGCGAAGACTAAAAAAGCAGCTGTTATCCGTAAAAATAAGAGCCGCAAGTCATGAATACGCTCACTGTGAACATTGTGATGAAGAACCCAATTGAACACAACTTTGTAGCGCAATATGTGAGTCAAGTAAATGTGCTATATCCGGGACTAACAAAATGTTATACAGGAAATTATGATTTAAATATACCTCAAAGAATGCAAGAGACATAATATCTATTATTGGTTCAGACGTACTTGCTAAAGTAGAGGATTCATATACACCCGCAAGATTAATTCTTCCAGGTATTTCATTTTCAGGTAGTAATAAGCTTGTTAATCCAAATATTGTCAGCGCGTTAAAGTTTGAAGTGTCATAAAAATCAGAAGCCGGGCAAAACGTTTGCAATCCACCGAACTGTGCGCCATCGAACTTAAAGTAAGCTGCATAGTAGTTTTTATCATTAGGCTGGATGTTACCATTATTTTGTAAATCTAATACCCGTGGGCCTCTATCACAAGTTGAAATTTGAGTTCCTACGTGTGGCATACCCGCTATAGTTAACAGATATTTATCTTTAGCATTAGCGGTATTAACGAGATTATAACTAGCCGTTAAATTTCCCGTTCTCAATTGATCAGCTGTACCTGTAATCCATAAACTAGGCACAGTAATATTGTTTGGATCATACGTCACGGGCACCAAATTCAAAACACCAACACCTCCCGCTACAAATGCAGCTACTCTGGGGTCTTTTGGTACAGGAACACCACCCAATGTAGTACCCGCAACAACCCCTTGAACAGCCTGAGACCCTGCTGAGTAACCCCACGCACCAATTTTGTTGGCGTCAATCTTGTGATAAAAAGGATCGCTACTATTATTATTTTTTGCAAGCATTTGTGTAATAACAAATGAGATATCAAAAGATCTTCCATTCGTGCTTATCCCTGAACAAGGTCGCTGTTGATTAGCAGCACATGGACCAGAGAAGGCATCGACCCATCGTGCCCCGATTTGTGATGGTGCTGCGACAATGAAACCATAAGATGCCAAATATTCAGCCAGATTAGCGAACGATGTACCCGTTCCTGTTCCGCCGTGCGCAACAATGATTAACGGAAACGGACCAGATTTAGTAACCGGTAAACCCACAATTTTGCCATCAGTACAATTATTAACATTACAATTAACGACTGAGCTATCTGCGGGTAATACTGAAGTTGGGTCTACGCGTGCACCAAAATAGGATGAGAAAGTAAGATTTCCAGCATCTGCTTGTGCTATTGGATACGGTAAGCTCCCACTCGGATTGACATTACCAGCATAGTCAAATTTATACTGTACCGGAATGCCACCTCTCGCAACTTTATTATCAATAGGATAATAAAGCGAAACCACCAAGCGTCGCCCATTGGGTTCACCCGGTTTATTAATTTGATTCGTATCAAGCGCTGGATTAATCATCACCACTTGTTGAAAACCAACATTAAAAGGACCAGTGAGTTCTGGTAATGCAGCCCGGGCATTTCCACCTGTAAACGTAACTAAAATAACTGCAAAAAATATGTATTTAACAAATGAATTAATGCGTGAAAATAGAGGAATTAATAAAACAGCGAGAAATGATTTAACATATGTATGTATGATGTGAAAGCGTTCATATGATTATTCCTTACGTCTAGATTCTCTACTCAGGAGAACCTTCAAAAGAAATCAACGTCTTGCGTTTGGCGATTTATTAATAGATGCTTAAGGCGCTTTGTCTCACATCCTCAAATCACAAGTCCCGCAAAACTCTTGAACCTGGTATTAGTCACATCCTTTAGGCTTCAATAGTCAAGCTCTTACTATAAGTATTGGATACAATATGTATTTGCAAGATGGCGCGCATTATTCCTAAGTATGTTCATGTGTGTGTCATTCCTCGTAGGTAGGGTTGGCTACCACACGAAACCCAACTTACGAAGAATGATATTGTTAGAATCTATGGCAAGCGGCAAATTAAGTTTGTGATGTGCAAAATGTTCTGTACTTATTTTATTAAAACCAAACATGAAAAACACGAACGATTTATGGAGTCAAATTTTGTAGCAGCGAGGAGTACACAGTTATCCATTTATTCTATTGGTGCTGGCAGAGGGATTCGAACCCCCGACCTACTGATTACAAATCAGTTGCTCTACCAACTGAGCTACGCCAGCAATTGATGAGATTTTAGGAAGGATTATTGTATGCAAAAGGCTTTGTTCACGCAATGCCTTAGCTAACCCGCCTTTGAATATAGGCCCAATGCACAAATAACGCTTGAGTTTATCGCCAGTCTCTTTAAAATCAACTCCTTGTATGCCACATGCGCCCGTAGCTCAGTTGGATAGAGTATCTGGCTTCGAACCAGGTGGTCGGGAGTTCGAATCTCTCCGGGCGCGCCAGTTTAAAGTGATCTTCTACACCGCCGATTACTTCGTGAATTTTTCGTGGATGAGTTACGCTCTGTTGTGCTAAATGCTGCATTTTGCAATGGTAATCCAGCCATAAAAATTATAGTTAATCTACAAGTTATATTCAGGTTAATGGGCTCATAATCACTTGGTTATTCATGTCTATTGAAATACTACTTATATATAGTAGTACTGTAGACTTGATTTAGAAATTTGCTTTAAGTCTACAAATATACTATATTTATATAGTATATTTGTAGACTTACTGGATGTCCCTTATGAAAAAACTAGAGGCATTACGCATTTTGAGAGAATTTGATCACAAAGGAAAATATGTGTTCACCAAACATGATATGAGCAAATTATTTTCCCAAGATAACTCAAAGGCACTTGATGAAGGGTTAAACCGCCTGGTTAAAGCTGGTTTACTCACGCGTGCGTGTCGTAGCATATACGTTAACAATGATGCAAAAAGTTTCGACAGTTACACAATAGAACGTATTGCAAAAGCGCTGCGTAGAGACGAGTACAATTATGTCAGTCTTGAATCGATTTTATCAGAGTATGGAATTATTTCTCAAATCCCTCTTGATCGCCTTACCGTTATGACAACCGGTAGAGCTGGAACATACAAAACACCTTATGGCACTATTGAGTTTACACATACAAAGCGACCTGTAACTGATATATTGAATCACATTAAATCTGTAAAAGATCGTCCACTACGTATCGCCACTAAAGAAACAGCATTGCGCGATTTGAGACGAGTCGGCCGGAATCTTCATTTAGTACAAACAGAGAATATTAACGATGAATAAGTTCGAAAGCTTTAATCAACTCGTTGAACGAGCGATGAGTACACCTGGACGCACACTCATGCGACCAGCGATTGCAAAAGAATTATTACATTACGATATTTTATTCTGTCTTGATGCCAACAATTTATTAGATAAATTAACTTTCCAAGGTGGGACATCTTTACGCTTATGTTATGGTGCGCCGAGATTCAGTGAAGATTTGGATTTTGTTGGTGGTCGTGAATTTGCCACTGCTAATTTAATTGAAATGAAAAAGTGTCTCGAGAACTATATTGGCGAGCGATATGGACTTGAAATCTCAGTGAAAGAACCTAAAGAAATGGCGGCTATACCCGAATATCAAGATATTAAAGTTGATAAATGGCAAATTGGCATTGTCACCTCACCAGAAAGAAAGGATTTACCTAAGCAAAAAATTAAAATAGAAGTTGCCAATGTGCCTGCTTACTCAAGAGTGCCACTTTCTTTACAGCAAAATTATGAATTTTTGCCTGATGGTTATACTGATACTTTAATTATGACTGAAACATTAGATGAAATAATGGCAGATAAATTAATTTCATTAGTGAGTTGTCAGCGGTATATCAGATATCGTGATATCTGGGACTTACGCTGGCTTAAACAACAAGGTGCAACAATCAATGCCGATTATATTCTTGCGAAAATTGGTGATTATCAAGCATCCGATTATCCTAAAAAATTAGACGAAATGTTTGACCGGCTAGATGGAATTATCAAAAGCAAAGAATTTAGAAATGAACTGACGCGCTTCATCCCGTCTGATATTTTGGAACGCACATTACAAAAAGAAAAATTTATTGATTTCCTTATAAATGAAAATAAGACTATGTTGTCTGAGGTGAAAAAAATTATTCTTTGATACTAGTCTGCGCGGAAAAGAATGGACACAATCATTACTAATGAATTTACAAGGGGATATTATGAAACTTACAGCTATATTTGAACCATGCGAGGAAGGTGGATATATGGCCTTTATCGAGGAATTAACAGGAGTAAATACTCAGGGTGAAACCATTGAGGAAGCGTGCGGAAACTTAATGGATGCTCTTGAATTAGTATTTGAGGCTAATCGAGAAATGGCTGGACAACCACGTTAAAATTACCTTATAAATTAAGGTGCATTTATAGATGAGGTATCAATATGTCAAACAAATACGCTGAATGGTTTATGACCCGAGTATCGCCTAACGTTTTCGCAAGCGTTGCATCAACTGCTGTAATGACCGGATTACTCGTATATTCCATTAATCGGGGCATCAATCGCGCAAATCGACCAATTGAGATAGATCCAATGTCACCTGAACAGGAAGAAATTTATAATTTGTACCGTAAGGGAATTGAGCATAAAAATAAAGGTGAATATGATAAATCTAAGCATATTTTCAAACTGGCTTTAGCCAAAGATCCTGAATCTGAAATGATACAATTTAAGCTCTGGCAAGTAGAGAAATCGATAAATAATCCACGATCAGGGCCTAAATTTTAGAGGGTTAATATACACCTCTTCATGTCACGTTTTTGTAACGCTCCTTAGTCTATTTACTGCATATTTACAGCGACTTAGGTCAGTTATGTTATGGCTAATGCATGGTAAAGTATTGATTAAGAATAAAGTTAATTTTAATGCTGCTTACTTCAGATCAGGTGGTCGGGACCATGAACTGCAACAATATTTACTCTATATCAAAATATGCTTAACCGAGCATATTTTTTACCAACTAAACTCTAGCAAATTCCATTTTATTACAGAATCAATATGTAGTAAGATTTTATTGTATCTTCGTCGTCTAAAGATTAGGTGTTATTTTAAGGAAAAAGAGTAAAGGAGTTCAAGTGACTGATTATGTTTGTTTTTATTGCTTAACCGTCAAAAGGGCCGTCAAAGAAAAAACACCACCAACCTGTTGCGATCAGATCATGTTGGATAATAAAAATGAAAAAGGTTTTATAGAGCTGTTTGAGAAATATACAAATACCACACAATGGGAAAATGACCTTAATTCATTCATGGACCCTAAAACAACAACTAAGATAATTCAAAAGGGAGGGTGGATTGGTAAGGATAAAGAAAGTCATGCTCGCAAAGAAGCTTGGTTAAAAAAAACAAATCATTCAAGTAGTAAAAAAATAGACAACGAAGAATTGGGAAAAGGTGAAATTGAATATCGCAAATTAAAACAGTTTTTTCAGAATGATTTTGAAAATATTCAAAAAGACCCGAGCTATCAAAACAAAAATATAGATGAGCTTATAAATCCTTATCTTGCTCCGTTCACTCAGTACTACATGCACAATGCTACACATCGGCCTCCGCCTGGTCATGGCAAAGTACAGCAGCGCGAATACGATAAACCACTATTGTATTTTCGCTCGCAAGTAGATCACCCCACCGGAACAGGAGATGCAAACAGCCAATTAAAAAATAAAGCATTAGAAAAATTTGCGCCCTATCCTACTGGCCAAGGAAAACAAGCATATAAAAACATCTATGCCGGTTATTATAAAAGTAACGCAAGTATTGGTAAAAAAGATTTATTATCGACTAAACATAAAGTGATTCCAAACAATCAGGTGGTTGTTAAAATAGAGGATTATTATACATCCAATAATGTTTCGTCGAATATTCCAAATAATAAATCATTTTTAGCAAGCAATTTGAAATATCGGAGTAGTATAAATGATTATTTATCAATTTGTGGAACAAGATATGTCAATTTTAAGGTATTTACCTCGAAGGGTCATCCTAACTTATATATAGAATTAAACAATCCACCTTGCGCTGATCAAAATTATGATCCAACAAAAACGAATCATACAGAAGGTTGGGTCAATGTGATATTGAGTTTTTTAGGTGGATTATTAAATTTTCTTACCAACCAAGCACAAACAAACATTAGAGTCATCAGGCGACAAAGTTTTGGTTTTAATAGACCAACTTTAACGGATGCCGGTCAGGCTGTTCGCTTGTCCTTTGGCAATCAACCACCAAGTTTTGTTTTTATAGTTGAATCCGCATTAGAGATACTTGACCAAGTCATTTGTCTATTAGAACCAGCCATCGCAGAAGCAGGCTTATCATCCATTGAAAATAGCCGCAGCAGTATGGGTACTACAGAGGGTGCAAATGTGTTCCGGTATGCTGTCCGTTCGAAAATAGAACAATTAACTTTGTTTGATGATGCAGAAAATGAACTCCATAGATTTATTAAACCATCACCAGCGATTAAACTAAGCAAAGAAGAAAGAGAAGATTGCATAACCCAATTTAAGGTTGACGATAATGACTTGGGTCTAGATAAATTAAATAATGACCCCACTATAAGAATGCAACAAATTAATGAGAAATTAAAAGAATTCATGCAACAAGTTAAAGTAAAATCTGCAACTCAAAAAAAATATTTTGCACAAGAAAATTCCTTTTCACAAGCATTTAATCATTATATGTTTAATTGCGTTATCGCAAACACATTATTAAAACCATTTAGAAATAAAGAAATAGATAAATATGACCTAGCCCTCAATATTTTCAGCACCCTCAAGCAGTCTAAATTATTTAACGAATATAAGACAGTCATCATGGACAGCATTAAGAGTATAAATATTGAATATGCGCAAAAATTTAATGCGATACAGAGTAATGCGACTAACACAAATATAGGAAAAGAAATAACCCAACAACAATTGCAAGCACGCAAAAATAGAGTCATAGAATCTATGCGATTTACTGGCCATGTAAGCAAAACCGAAAAAGTAACCGATTCGCATGACATAACATATTATGTTATAACTAACGTTCTCAAAGGTAAATTCATTTGTTATTTGACTACCTTGCTTGCCAGCTAGACTCTGTTCATTGTCAATATCCATTTGAATTAAATCGTTGGCCGCTGATCCAACAGCTTGATGCAATTATCAAGCATCTAACTCCCAAGATGACAAAATGGAGTAATCAATATAATCATAAATGTTTTCAAACATGTTACCAATATACCTTTCGAAAGGTGCATAATAATTTAGAGAAAGGCAAATATTTAATTCAGGAATTTGATAAATTGACCACTAAGCACAAAGATCAAATCTATATTAATGTGCAAGGGCATTTCTATGCAAAGGCGATAAATGTGATTGAAGCAATGCTAGAAAATGTGATTATCATAAAAACCATTCATAAGATGCGAAAAGCCATAGAGGATGGAATCCATACAAAAACTACGGACAACAAAGAAAAACTTAAAGCTAAATTTTGCGCGTTTTATGGCTTAACTGGCAGGGAGAATCAAATTAGATTCTTTCATGCAGAAGGCGGACAAGCGGCTATTGCCTGTTCTTTTTTTCTTATGGCAAAAATCATATTTGGAAAAATAGACAGGGCAAGATTAAAAAAGGCCATATATGTGGAAAATCCTTATTTCGAGGTTTGGGATTTTCTTAAAGAACAGAACATTTATACTAAAACTGAAATTCATCATTTAACTTCAAAAACAGAGTTTATGTCACCTGCAGAGCATGATCGTTATGTTTTGATACGAAAAAAAATAGAAGCGGTGAAACCGGGCTATTTAAAAAAGAATCATAGAAAAAAATCTTCTAAATTAAGTAACACTAAAATTACAAAAGATCAATTAACTACTCTTCTTAGTAAAATGGGCAAAATCGACGCGGATCAGCAAGCGCTGACTTACCTTGATTATTTGGTTTCAGCTAAAGATATAGATGAAGTTGAAAAAGCAGATTATGTAACATTACATGCAAAGCACGATTTATTTGATAAACAAATTATATTAACTGATGCATCACCTGCACTGACGATTTATCCCGAAAAGGATAAACTAGACATTGACTTAGTACAATATTTCAATATGTTAGCTCCTGACGCATCAATAATTGTGGATGTAACCAACGTCTACCTTTTTGGCGAAAAACTAAAAGCTCTGATCAGCGAATGGAAAAAGAGTCGGAATAAATATATTATTTTAGCATCGAGTTTACTTAAACATGAGCAACTTGGTTTAGACAAATATCAAGCCGGGAGAATTATTGCTTTATGCCCTGACAACTTAAGCCAAGAAACTGTTATGGTAATAGACGAATTAGCAAATGTTTCTAACGAATCATTCAACAGTTTGAGCCATTCCTATTTAAATTTGTTGCAAGATTTGCTCTACCCATCTTCCGATTTAAGCAGTATGGATATTGACAATGAACAGAGTCTAGCTGGCAAGCAAGGTAGTCAAATAACAAATGAATTTACCTTTGAGAACGTTAGTTATAACATAACTAATAATTTTGACAATTTAGCAACTGCCATTATACATGCTGCAAAAGAACCTGATATGGCTGCAGATTATCAATGTGTTAAAGCCGTTTGCACAGGTATTGAAGAGTTTGCCAAACATCCCAGCTTGCCAAAAGATGCTGCAGCATATGCCCAGGACTTATATAACTCTCCACAAAGTGAGAAAATTCAGAAAGCTTTAGCAAACAAAAATTATTTTTTACTTGGCATTTCATTATGTTTTAAAATAGATATTATTTATATGGAAAGTAATGATGGTATGACCATAGCTACGTGCACGCGGTTTCCAGAAGCAAACCCGACCTTTAAACGCAAGCCTGCCATTTATCTATTAAAAAATCAAAACGCTTATTGTGTTTGTGTGGTGAAGCCCAAATCTTGATTTAAAATTTAATATCTTTCGTTTTAGATTCAGCTGATTGAGAGATATGTATATACAATAGCAGTATATCGTGTATTTACAACTGCTAATATTATCGAAATGAATAAGCGATAGCATTCAATTATCGTGACTAAGAAACAAGGAGATGAAAATGGTTAATCGTGTTGAAAACAAAATAGCACTAGTTACAGGTGCAGCCAGTGGTATTGGCGCCGCAATTGCAAAACTTTTTATTGATGAGGGCGCAGTAGTTATTATTGCCGACATAAATGATGAAAAAGGTAATGATTTATGCAAGTTACTGGGTAAACGAGCACATTATTTTCACCTTGATGTTTGCCACGAGACAGACTGGCAGAATTTGTACCAATATATTGAAAAGCAATTTAATCATCTTGATATTTTAGTTAACAACGCTGGTATCACCGGGCTTGGTCTAGATTTAGATAGTCAATCTTTAGGTCCTGAATTTAGCTCCCTTAAGAGCTGGCATATTATTCACTCAGTTAATTTAGATAGTGTATTTTTGGGATGTAAGTATGCAATTCAATTGATGAAAAAACAAAGAATGGGAACAATTGTTAATATTGGCTCGCGCTCAGGACTAGTGGGCATCCCAAGCCTTGCTGCATATGCCTCAAGTAAAGCAGCTGTACGAAATCATACTAAGACCGTCGCACTTTATTGTGCACAACAGAATTATGGAATACGTTGCAATTGTATTCACCCTGCGGCAATTCTAACGCCTCTTTGGGACACAATGTTTGCCCCAAACTTATCCAAAGAACAAGCAATCGCAAATCTAGCACAAAGTATACCGCTTAAACGCATGGGAACTCCGGAAGATGTAGCATTTGCAGCATTATATTTTGCCAGTGACGAATCAGCTTATGTTACTGGTACAGAATTAATTGTCGATGGTGGAATTCTTGCTGGCGCATCAGCTTCGCCCAGTAAATAACTAAATAATGGTGTAATAAGCCGTATAATGGGCGTGGTGTAAAAGTATGGATAGAGCGACTGGCTGGCCTTAATTAATCCAACTCGGTATATGATGTAGTGATTCTCGCATCATGCGGCGATGTGTTTGCCACTGCTGATCATGGCTTGCCACTAAGCGCCAAAATTTGACTGAATGGTCGAGGTGAATGGTATGGCATAATTCATGGATAAATATATGTTGTACCAGCAATGGCGGTAAAAATAACAATTTGCAATTTAAGGTAATGTTTTTATGTTCATCGCAGCTTCCCCAACGGGCTGTTAATAATTTAATCTTACTATTTTGGTAAGTTAATTGCGTTTGCTTACTTATTTGATCAAACCATTGCAAAAGATGTAAATGAGCTTGTTGTTTTACCCACTGCGTGAGCAAGCTGTTTGCTTTTGGCATTTGTTCATTTTTGCCAAAGATCACTATTTCATTATTGGGCCGAATAATTAGCCTTAAATTCCGATCACATTTTTCATAATATACCCGCCAAGATTTAGCAATAGCAGGAAAATCAATTTCATTTGGGAGCAATAAAGGTGATGTGGTAACGGGCTTTAAATGATTATCGCGTAATTTCTTTTCAATCCAAGAGCGATTGTTTTCTAAAATTTCAGGAATTTCCCCAATTTTAAAGCGCG
>Ga0206997_10047_pt2 | contig 14327 bp, 15 predicted proteins | sample Alteio_BWMinCont_3_FD_153478 | JGI IMG/M metagenome (GOLD analysis project Ga0206997, IMG submission 153478) | Enriched cells from forest soil in Barre Woods Harvard Forest LTER site, Petersham, Massachusetts, United States -... | ecosystem: Environmental > Terrestrial > Soil > Temperate forest >...
TCGAATATGGGGCTCAGGATATGATAATAACCGTCCGCTAGACACTTGGCTCTACAACACTGATTTGGGATCTATTATTTTTGAAGTAAGTCCTGAATATAAATGGCATAATCCTGATTTAGAAAAAGATGAAACATTTATATCTTATGCAGAATTTATTCAAAATTATAAACCGTATATTGTGCGAGAAATTTCAATCGAAATTGCGCAAAAGTGGTTAGAGCAAGCTTCTGCAATAGTGAAGCTTACAAAGAAAAATATTGCTCACGATTCTAAACTGAATGCCCGAGATGCCAAAAATCAAACATGCAATTGTTTTCAAATTAAATGGCTCAGAACAAATAGCGGTACAGACAAATTCTTCTCTAAAAGATTTGCATTGTTGCAATTATGCACCAACGATTTTTTTAACTAATAAAAAATCATTTATTGTTTCACAATGCGATATTTTGGGAATGCTACAAAGTTTTGTCCGAGCTTTACAAAAAGCAATCGCGCATAAATTGCAATTGCATAATTTGATTACGCAAGATATCGGTTACTTATGGAATGAATGGTGTCAAGAAAAATTAGATAAGGCTTATGAAAAAAATAGTGAGTGGATTGGCTGGAAAAATATGGTATGGAATTCAGATGGAGGTGGTACTCAAGCACTTAATACATGGCTATACAACGATTCAAAGGGAAAAATTATTTTTGAAATTACACCGGATTATAATTGGCATGATCCCGATGCTCAAATGAATGTACCGTTTATACCTTATGAAGAATTTATTAAGAATTATAAGCCATATATTATAAGAGAAGTGCCATTAGATATAGCCAAAATATGGCTTGCAAAGGCAAAAGCTATTATAAAAATAATAAATAGTCCAGATGAGGAAAAAGTTAAGTTAATCACTAAAATTGAAAATTAAAATGTTTGCGTTAATTCTATAATCCAGCAAATTTACCCATCGTTAACATTTGATATCCAAACACTAATGCTAAAATCGAAATCATAAAACAACCAAAACCAACCAACACACCAAAAATAAATCGTTGCAATCGCGCTATTGAAAAAATATTTTTATATAATAGGATTGCCAACAACAGCCCGATACACCCTGCCATAACAACGCCAGTTTTCAGCAAAGTATGCCATAAGCTCGGATTCATCTGACTCAAGGTTTCATCCCAAACTTTCATTCCAATCAACTCTTCGATCCAAACTTGCCAGAGTAACACAAGCGGGACCAATGCGATGCCGTATGGTATTTTCACCAAGCTCCAGCTTGACGGCTCACAACGTAATGTTTGTTTTTTAACAAACAAATATGTTGCCATTATCCATACAACAAAACATAAAGCAAGCAGTACAAAAATTAACATGGATTCCTCCCGACAAGCCTCGATTTAATTTCATATCAACATCTATCAGAATGATTGCAAAAAAATTCAAGAATTTTTAAAGTGACTTTTTTTAGCACCTGCGCAGCGCAAAGGCACTGAGGGGCTTTTATGAAGCTCAGGTTACACCTATCGGCATTCGGCTATAAGCCGTTAATAAAAATGATTTTTTTATTATGCGACTTGCCGTCGCCCAGCTTCAGGATGTTCTTGCAAACATCCTGAAAACCTATGCAACAAAGGGTGAGCCCTTTGTAATCCCCGTCACCGGTTTTGTTTACCGGCTAAACAAAACAAAGGTGACAAAGGGTCAGCCTTTTACCTATAAGATTTTAAATCTTAGCTTCTTTCCTGATCCCGCTCGTTATCGCTCCTTGCGCTTGAAGCGCTGCGGTCGCGACGAGCGATTGGTTTTGCACACCCTTCTTTTTGGCAACAATTTGTTTTGCTATAAAAATAATCAGTCATCCAAATGAGCTTTATAGAAGCCCATGTAGTGGGATTACTAAAAGCGAGTGTCGGGCAATGACTGCGAATGTATAGAGATATTGTTTTAAAAAATATTATTTGTCTTGGCCCATCCTATAACCGAATTATCGCCCGGCCCGAGGGCGATACTGAGGTATACCCAGGCGATATCACAAAAAAAACTTTCTCCAGGAAAAATATGTAAAATGGTTCGAGGACGTGTTGCCTAACAAAAACGAGGTTTCAGGATTAGCGGATTTCAAAGGGTGCAACTCTTTGATGCCTTGGGGTCTTGGGGACGTTTGCAGAAATGTCCCTAAGGCAGCGCGACGGCAAGTCGCAAAAAAAATTATTTTACAATAAAAACGTGACGGCAAGTCGCATAATAAAAAATCCATTTTAAACCCAGCTTAGAGCTGTCTCCGCGCGTAAGCGCAATTTTAAGCTCTCAGTTCGCGATTGATATTTTTAATCAATCAAAAACAGTTGCATGAGTTGCGTAAGCGCTTTACGCACTGCAATAATCTTTTTACAAAAATTGCCTTGTACCTCAAAACCTTTTACTCTTAATGTACAAAAGCATGAATTTTTCATCAATTCTTATACATTAGGAAGTTCTTCATGAATTTACAATCATCACAGTTGCATGCATTTCTTTTGAGCTGCATTCTTGCAAGCCACACTCCCCCAACGCTCACATTCAGCAACAAAATTCGTCAAATGTTCATGCCTCACAATAGCAGTGAACAAAATTTTTTTAAAAAAACTTTAAGCGTCGTACGTAATGCTGTACGCAATAATTTTAAACTAACCGCGGCTAGCGCAACAGCGCTTATTGGAGCAACCGCTGCTTATTGTGGATCGGGCAGTACCGCATCTACAACCTTTGGGAGCTCCAGCATTAAACCTGCTTTGCTGCCAATACTCAGCGCTCGCAACAATGGACCTGCAACAAAGTCCGCAAGCGGTAGCCATACAAATAACAGTACATCTTACGCTTCTTCTGCTCATCAATTCGAGATGAAGGCTTCTGCTGTAGCCGAGCATGTAGCACCCGCTTTGCCAGCGCAAAATAATAGATCGCAATTTTCTGCCAAACAAAAAGAAAATAATTTTTTTGAGCAACAGCAAATACTGCGCAAACAGCATGAACAACAACTCATGCTTTGCAGCAATGCTCTAGAAAAACAAACGCTACAAGATAATTTTGAACAGCAACAGAATGCTGCATATGATGCGTATGCCCGGCATTTAGAAATGGAGGCTGAAAGCATTGATTGGGAACAAATATACCTGAAATTATCATTTGAAGAATGGGCATTGGCTCAAGGTGATGCGCATTTCAAGCAACTTATAATCAAGTTGCATCGAGCACATTATTTATATAACGCAGTTCAATCAGCTCTTCCTGATGATTGGTTAAGAAAGTTATATGAATGCGAATATGATGAAGCGCTGATTGCATTTAAAAAATATCTTGAAAATGGTCAAGTTGCTCGAGGGGCAGCATTTGCGCAACGCGTAGAGGAGCTCAGCAAAGCGGCGTTTTTACCGGTTGCACGAGCTCAATAAGTTGAAGGCAAAGTCGCCGTAAGTTATGATTTGTAAGATGATTTTTTTGAGCGGTTATGTAGCGCAAGACACTGAGGGGCTTTGGAAAAAAGCCCCCTATTAAAATTAATTTAAACATGAAGCTCACGATGACTCACAGATCTTTTAATTATTTGCGTAGCCTGTATAGATCTTGGGTGTTACTTATACCCCAGACTGCACCATCGCATCCTACAGAAATTTGAGGCAAATTTCCTGGCATCAAAGACCAAGAAGCGCCGTTCCAATGATAAATTTCTTCCTTGTCATTTGTCCCCCATACCTCTTCTCCACTAGCAGATATATATGTCAATTTTCCGGGAATGTGCTTCCAATTATTTTCTTCATGATCCCAGCGAAAAACATCTCCTGCATTTAATGCCCAAATGTTTCGCGCACTTCCAACGGCAATTTGCGTTACCTTACCAGGCATCAATTTCCAAGTTCCGCTTGCGGAAGTCATCCTGTATATAGCTCCGTTTTTATTTACGCCCCAAACCGTACCGTCGCATCCTACAGAAATTTGAGCCAAGCTTCCTGGTATTAAATTCCAAGCAGCTCCATTCCAATGATAAATTTCTCCTTTATCATTAACGCCCCATACATTTTCGCCACTAACAGATATATATGTTAATTTTCCGGGAATTTGCTCCCAATTATTTTTTTCATGGTCCCAGCGATATACATTTCCTGTATTTAATGCCCAAACGTTTTGTGCATTTCCAACAGCAACTTGTGTTGCCGTTGCCCTGTGCGTAGTCTCCATGAGCCTTTTTCCTCTCATTTCTACTGCAGACGTATTAATAGACATATTTTCCCAATCTGCGCTTATATCATTTACTTGCGCGAATACTATAAAAGAAAGTATAAGTTTGATTATGCTTTTCATGTCATGCTCCTCAGTTTAAAAATACAATGTACTGCTTTTATTTAAAATATCATATTTTTATTGCAAATATCAATATTTTTTACAAGCTTGAGAAAAATATCCCATCCCCCTTTTGCACAACTCACCCCCTCCTGGTATGCTGAAATAATAAATTTCATCTCCCTACAGGAGCACAAAGCATGGTCCGTTTCACAAAATACCTACGTTACATCTCTGTCATATCTTTATTGTTATGCTCTACTCAAGCCCTGTGCAGCTTGGTACAGCAAGCCATCGAACACGAACTATTTGGCACACCAATCGAAGAAGAAAAAATGAGAAACCATACCTACCATGCCGTCTTAGTAAAAGAAGAAGCACAAGCAGCACGCCACGCACGCATTAACCTGCAACTTATTAACAAACAAGTAGCGCCACGTCTACAACTACCAAAAGTACTTCAAGAACGTATTTTGCAATATGCGACCCCCATAGAACAATATTATGAACAATTGTTACCTGCACTGGGATTCCCTATCATCGAAGTTCTGAAACAATCAACCGACCTGTCATTTTTTGATCAAAGTATTAAACAGCTATATTACGATTATTATCATAGTACAAAAAGCTGGGATCCATATACTTCTAATTTCAACAGAACACTTAAAATAAATCACCAAATTGCAGTATTAGTTGCTGAAACAGATATGCTTGGAATGCACATCCAAGACCATACTTTAGAAATTATCAATTCTGAAACTATCGTGATTAATCCTAAATGTAAACAGTTACAAAAAGCATTCGCGGAATTACAAAACAATCTCAGCCAAGAACAGTTTTATTTTATTATTAATTTTGCACAAATATACAAAAATTCAGTAACTAAAGTATTTGCTCTAAATAAATATCAATCAAAACTCTTCAACTCTCTCCCACAAGCGATACAAGACAATTTACAAAAAAGTTACAACGTACACCTTACAAAAAATCCTGACAATATTTGTAGATTTAATCGGCATAAAACATGGTGGCAATCTCTGAAAGAATACGCACAATCAACTCTCACCTTTTTTAATCGACACAAAAAGGCTGCTATCATTACGGTAGCTGCCGCTATAACAACATACATGTATTACAAAAAACCAGATGTCTTCCGCAACTTATTGCATACTATAACAACCCGCTTGAAACAGGTATTCTCTTTAATTTAATGCACCATTCCATATCTGGTCATAAGATAATTTCCAAAACGCGTGAATAACGGTTTGCCATATTTAATTATTTCTGCTTTTCCATAATAACATGCCACCCCCATTACACACATCTTGATAAGATTACCCCAGGATATACCAACATCGTTTGTTCCACCGCTAATTTTAAAAATATGTGCTAGACTTACATCAAATATTATGCCCCCATAACGAATTCCAGCATCTTGTTCAAAACGCGTCAACTCTTTGCCTTCAAAACATCGGCTTAATTCCTTCGCCATCACTTGTACATACTTTGTCCGCAATAGTGCAAAAATGGGATCGGCTACGGCAACCCGCTCACCTTTTTTATTAATAATATCTTCAATCTTAGTCATTGCGATTTTAACAATCGTGTTGATCAAGCGGAAATTATCTTCACGCATTGTGTATCCAATTAAAGTATTCAATGCAATACCAACTCGCATCTCTTCCTCTTCCTTACTTTTAGCAAGCGCTCCAGCCTGCTCCATCACCTTTGCCACAATTGCTTGTTTTAATATTTTATACGGATCATGCCTGACCGGCGATTTGCTTGATGGCATTGCAAGAGAGAAATCTCCTTGATCTTGTTGCTCAGCTTTTTCTTTTTCTGATTTTCCTGATGCAGCGGTTGTAGGTTGGACGGGCTTGTCCGGCATTTCAGAAGGAAATGACGGATGAACTTGGGCAGTCATTGAAAGAACACTCATAGATCGCTCCTGAGGAGTTGGTTGAGCTGCTGCTGGAACATTTCGTTGAACACCTTGAACTTCCGGCGCCGCCGAGACTTGCGCCGCTGATAAAGCCGGCAATGCCGCTGGCGAAGCCGAAACAGCGCTTGCACGTGCTGCAGGCGATGCCGCCGCTGCTAATGCAGCAGCATTTTGTTGCGATAATGGCAATGCATTTGAACGAGCTTGTGATGCAGCGCAGGACGCGGCAAGAACCTTTTGTACATCAGCCGGTATCTGATCACGAATCGCCCGCTCTTGATACGCCTGCGGTATTCTCAGTTGCTGCAATTTGACTGTTTTGAACATCTTCTGCAAACACGCCAAGCGAACATCAAACACCGTTAATGCAAACAGCGTCCGTGCATGTTCTTGCTGCGAGTTGACATACCCAACCTCCAAGCTCCGACATAACTCATCAGCAATCTTGGCACCAATGGTAACGCGCTGCTGCTCAAAATCGATATTACCCATTTTAATACGCGCAGCTGCTGGTATCTTTGCACGCGATTCATAAATTTTTACAATCGCCTCATCGGCAATATCAATCAATCGAACAAATGGTTGATGCTTGCGGGCTAAAAGAATAGCCGCCAAATCATACATCGCCTTACCCAACGCGGGATCTTCCGATGCAACATCACCGAATGCAAACGCATACTCTTGCAATACTTTAATCAAAAGCTGCCTGGCTTGTTCAGCATGCGCTTGCTGCTGCTTTTGCTCAATATCTGTAGCTGTTAATTCGGCAACAGAAAGCATTATATTTTGCGATCCGGCCTTTTCCTCTGCACCAGCACTTGCAGCAGCGGAGGCTTCAGCGACGCGGGAATAGGCATAGGGGGAAGCGTGAACAGCAGCAGGTGCGGAAATAACACGCTGCGCGTCCCTATCAGCAACTTGTCTCGCGCGCACGGGCTCATCAACCTTTTGTCCAACAAATACATGCGAATTTTGATTTTGCACAGGATGCGGCATCGTTAACTGCGCAGCATCTACGCGCAAAATAAATAACCCAAACAGTATGTACACACACGATTGACTCTTCATACTCTCCCCTACCGAAATATCATTACTTTTTTTATGATAATATCAATCAAGAGAAACTACTATACTTGTATCTTTTCCGCAACACGCTGCAGAGAACGCTGTTTTTGCAAACTATAGTGCACAATTAAAAAAAATGAGGTGGTCCCCACGGCAATCACGCAGTACAGCAATGCATTAAAACCCCACATCGTTGCAATCACCCCACCAACCATCGATGCAACGCCAGAAAAAATACTCGTTGCCCCCTGATACAATGCCCAACCACCAGCAAGATCGTCCGATGCCTCTCTTGAAAATTCCGCATCAAAGATCGGTTCCGACATCGCGTCACCAATGCCATTGACAATCTGCGAAACATATAACATATCAGTACTGCGCATAATGAGATACATCGCCATACTCATCAGCCATAAAAACCAACCAACGCACAAGAAAACAAGCGGATATTTATGACTCCATGTTGTTTGATGCACCACCATCGTCGCAATACCCAAAATAATTGAATACAAGGCAATCGCATACGAAGTTTCTAATAATCCCCCACCAATTTCTTGTACAAAGAACGCATAAATAGGAACTAAAATTCCCGAAGCGAATGTCCCTAAAGAATACGCGAGAGTAATCAAATAGAGATAACCCTTTTGTGATGTAATATTACTCGGATACTTCAGCATTCATAAACCTTTTTTTATAAAAAATTTATATTTAAAAAATCTGTGTTCTATATAACAAAAACAAAATTACATTAAATCATTCATCATAATCAACAAATGATGTGAGCTCGCGCTGATAATGCACATTCACTGTGCCAGTCGGTCCGTTACGCTGCTTGCCAATAATAATTTCTGCTAATGCAGGATCTTCCGTTTCAGGATTATATACAATGTCTCGATATAAAAACATAATCAAATCCGCATCCTGCTCAATAGCACCCGATTCCCGCAAATCCGACAACATCGGCCGTTTGTCAACCCGACTTTCAACGGCACGCGATAACTGCGACAATGCAACAATCGGAATTTCTAGTTCTTTGGCCAATGCTTTGAGCGACCGTGATATCTCAGAAACCTCTTGGTGACGATTCTCATGAAATCTCGAAGAATGGATTAATTGCAAATAATCGATAACCAACATCTGCACTTGATAATCTCGCTTGAGCTTGCGCGCTTTTGTTCGTATATCAGAAATACTCTGCATAGCCGTATCATCGATGTACAACTTATATTCCGCAAGTGATGCTGCTACATTGGTAAGATCGATCCATTCATCTGAGGTAATGGTAGCATTGCGAATATTATGATGCGCAACACCAGATTCTGCTGACAACAATCGCAATACTAACTGTTCTGCTGACATCTCTAATGAAAAAAAACCGACCGCTTTACCATTTGCTGCAGCAATCTGCGTTAACTTTAACGCTAACGCTGTCTTACCCATCGAAGGTCGCGCTGCTAAAACAATAAAATCGGTATTTTGAAAACCCGATGTCATTTCATCGAGCTTTTTAAATCCGGTAGGGATGCCCGTTAACCCGAATCCCTGCTCTTTAATCGATGTTAAATGAGCAAATGTCTTACGCAACCAAATCGTTAACTGCACAAACGACTGCCGCGAACGCTTTTCAGAAATTCTAAAAATCGTTTTTTCTGCTTCATCAAGCACCGCCTCAATACGCTTATCATCCTGCGAATAACAATTGGCAATAATATCACCAGCACAGGTAATAAGCTCACGCAATACCGCTTTTTCTTTCACAATAACCGCATGCTGCGCAATGAGACCTACAACCGGTATGTCTTCTTGTAATGCAATCAGATACACAATACCACCGATGGTATCTAAATGGCCGCCTTTATCCAGCTCATCCTGCAATGTAACCAAATCGATGCGCCGCTGCTGCTGACAAATAACCATCATCGCCGCATAAATCAATTTATGTGCAGGGACATAAAAATCTTGATCGACCAAGACTTCAGAAACTAACGGCACATTCTCATCATTTAAAAGCAAAGCGCCTAACACAGCCCGTTCTGCTTCAAGACTATGCGGTAAACTCTTACCAGCTATTTGTAATGGATTATGCTGAGCACGGGTACGATCATTCCCCCGTCCATACGAACCTGAATACATACCATCTCAACAAAAATTACGAAAAATTATGAACAATTTAAAACAAAAAGCTATAAGTTTATCTTATGCATTTTCTGCAACAATTTTAAGGCTTACTTTTGGTTGCAATTGATTTGATAGTTTAATAATAACACTATGCAAGCCCGTTGTTTTAATCGGCTTATCAAATTGCACCTGGTTTTTTGCCACAGAAACACCTTGCTCGGCAAGCAAATCTACGATCACATTTTCACGAATTGCGCCATAAAGCTCTTCACCTTCTTTGCTTTTGTGGATTTTTGTTTTATACACAAGCTTGAGTGATTTTATTTTTTCTGCAAGCATCGATGTTTTAGAGGCTACAACTTCTTGGCGTTTTTCAACAACTTTTAAACGGCGAGCGAAACCTTTTTCATTTTCAGGAGTTACTTCAACCGCCAATTTCCGAGGAAACAAAAAATTTGTCGCATATCCATCAGAAACCTTTAACATCTCTCCCGTCATGCCGACATTTTCGACATCCTTTAACATAAATACTTTCATGCAGAATCCTCATATAGTTCGATCAATTTCTTAGTTTTAAGTATATCGGAAAAATCACTCATGCACAGCAGCAATTTTTCTTTGAAAAACACGCAAACTCCGTTCGCCCTGAGCGAGCAAAGCGAGTCGAACGGGTACGAACGGCCATTCGTGTGGATTCGACTTCGCTCACCACGAACGGCCTAATTAACTTGCAGCAGCTTTCTTTGAAAAACACGCTCCAGCTTATAGCAATGTTTCTCGTCAATAATAACTCCAACAATAATTTTTACATCATTTTTAGAATCTAACAATATATATTGTATTGCAAAAAAAATTGTCCCTGGTTTTGTATCAAGCTGAAACGGCAATCGATATTCAGTTTGATACTGCCCATACCTCTCAAGATCATCCTGCAAAGCATGTTTCTGCTCAAATAATGCTCGCGCATAGACCATACCGCCCTGCGCAAGCTGAATCAGCTGCTCATGCCGATATGCACACGCAGCTACCTGATAACTATTGGTGATATGAAATCCCCTTTGAGCCGTAAACAATGCGAGCAATAATCCTACCAATATGACCATCAATACGTGCATATAATACTATTTTCAACAAGTGGAATATAACGCCGCACGGTCACCGACTTTTTACTGAGCGTGCACCATATACCATATATACGATCACCCTGCAGGTCGACATCAAAAACAACCTCATCCAGCCCATCGGCAACTGCTCCTACAACACCCGATTCTTCACGCCATAATCTTGCGCGCGGCAGTTTGTGTTCTTTATCAAAATACCAACGATAGGTCACTACAGCGAGATATTTCTGCTTCCACGCAACGTTATCCTTTTGCAAACTCACCCAATCAGATATCTTATACGGAGCAGTTATCATATCACGCGCAATCTGCTGTGTTATGACAAACAAACGAGTATACGTTTCAATCCGTTGACCTGCCTTTGTTACCAAAACCCATGCGTGTAACAACGCCCCACTCAATACAGCAACCGTACATACCATAACGCTACAACAAACTAACAGCTCAAGCAATGAGAAACCCTTCTGTTTACGCACGCCGAACCCCTGTTAACAACTCTACCTTCTGTTGGCTATGTACCGATGAAACAGATACCCGAACCCATACAACATCCCGCATAGATTCATCCTCTTGCCGGGTAACGGCAATCTCATAACCATTCCAATGAACCTGGGCTGCGTCCGAATGCCTCCCCGCTTCAATCTGACCTATGCATGAAAGAGCCTCCGCCAACATCACCATGCGATGTTCTATCTGAGCCTGCATATGCATATATTCTCCATACCAGCTCCCTAAACAAAGCATACTGCAAGCCAAAAAACCTATTGCTATCAATGATTCTAATAATAAAAAACCCTCTTGACATAATCGCAATTTATATCTAAAATTAAAAATAGACATAATTCCCACAAGAATTATTCCTTTGAAATCTTAATTATGTGCCTAAAAAACCAAAAGTTGAAAAAATATGGTATTCTAAGCTTTGGATAACTAAACCAAATTTCGAGGATAAAAAACAAGAATTATCACCTACCGCAACATTATTTACCAAGAAAGATCATAATTATGCTAAAATTACCTCAAAAACTCTTACTGATTATCTTATCATGCGCAATGCTTGCTCCTCATGACAATCGTGCTATGATGCCGCCTCTGCATGGCAATCCGCCTATGGGAGGTGGTGGTCCAATGGGTATGCCCGAAACGATGAGTGACGAAGATTTTGCAGCGATGGTGGCGGCTATTGAAGAAGAGCTTAAAAAAATGAGCCCTGAGGAGCTTCAGGACCTTGAAAATAAGGCTCGAGAATCATTAATTGCCGAAGGAATCAATCCCGATACCTTACAACCACTTGCTCCGGGTGAAGCAGTACCATTTCCACAACAACCAGTTCAACCTCAGTTTGTACCGCAACAACCTACCGAACAGCCGGTAGCCCAACCAACACAAGTTACTGTTCCTGCCAATTCAAAGGCTATTCAAATTCACACACCAGCCGAAGTTGCGTCACTACTTAAAAAATTACTTCGTCATCTTGAAGAACTCCGTAAAAAAACGAATATGGATGTTCCCTTAACGCGGCAATTAAAGCAATGGAAAGAAGGGCTTGATGATCTGGTTTCCTGGATTAAAATCCTCAACATACCTGAACATCATCAACGATTAGGATCAAAAGACTATGGATCTTTATTCGATACATTACAAAATTTAAAAGAGGTTCTTGTTACCTATGAACCGCAATTTACCATCGAACCTCAGGAAGAGTTTGAAAATCCCTACGAAATTTTACGTGTTTCACAGAAAGCTTCTGATGAAGAGATTCAAGAAGCATACGATACCTATGTGCAATCACATGATCCTGCAACATTACGTAAGCAATTAGAAGAACGGGGTTTGTCAGAATCAGAAATCAAGCAAAAACTGAAAGCCAATCGCTTAAGCTTAGCAACGGTAACTGAAGCTTATGAAAAGATCAGCGATCCACAAATTCGTGCGCAAACAAACCGCAGTATTTCCGCAATAACATCACAAAAAAGAAAAGATGAATCACTTGCGCAAGATGCACTGCATATGATTATCAATGGATTAACAAAAGCTATCTATCAAAAAAAATTGATCAATGAACTTGAACAATTTGCAAAACAATATGCTCCGGTAGAATTTGAGCATAAAAAGAAGATGGACGCTGAAGAAGCTAATCGACGAAAAGAACAAGGAATAAAACAAACTCCCCCAGCAGTGCCTGGTGGCAGTTATGACGCTAACTATTACTATCCAGGTGCCGGTTACCATCCAGCACCAGGCGGTGGCTACTATCCAGGTGGCAACTATGGCGGCTATCCACAACAACCTGACTACGGTCCATCTGGCGGCGGCGAGCAGAAACAACCTGAAAAACGGGATGAAAACAAACCAAAGGACGACAAGAAAAAAGATAAAAAAGATGACAAAGACAAGGATAAAGAAAAAGATGGCGATAAAGAGTTAGCAAAACTTGTCAAAGAAGCACAAAAAGGTGGCAAAGAAAAAGGTGAAAAACCACCCAAAGGTGCTGAAGATTTAGCAAAGGCATTTGATAAATTCGAACAAGAGCTCGAAAAAGTTGATAAACAGCTCGATCCGAAAAAGAAAAAGGCGACTGAAGAACAACTTAAAGAGTTTACGATAAAAAACAATGAATTAGCAGCATTAATGCAACCAGAGGAACCCGATCAAGACACTCATAAAAAGGAAGCAAAAAAAGAAGCTGCTGATAACAAAGATCATGCTGATGCGAATCAAGCTGATGCAAAACAAAATTTTGAAAAAAAAGAATCTGATGCCAGACAATAATTAAGGAGATTAAAAATATGGAATCTATAAAAAAGAAATCACTGAGCTTCATAATTGCTCTCATGAGTATGTTGTTTTTTACACATATCATACAATCAGTCACCATCGAAGAAGTCGACGAAAAAGAAAACTCACAACCTCAAGCTACAACTGCTTCAAAGCAAGAGGCTGCTGCCTCTGCCAACGGCTCCATACCACTTGATGCTGGAGAAGCAACAAAAGAAGAAAAAAAACAAAAAAAAGCTGAATCATTACAAGCAGAGCTCATTAATAATGTACCCAAGCTTCGTGATACTTTATATGATTTATTCAAAGATATCTCCTTCAAAACGCTCATAGAACAAGCAAAATCCTTAAATGAACTGATACAAAAAATCCACAAACAAGGTCACGTTGAAGAAAAAAAATGGATTAATGGGCAGATGCAAAAGTTACAAAAAAAATATGACGGCATGCTTAATATGATTTACCAAACTTCTTCCATGCCGGCAGTCCAAGAACAAATAACAAAAAAGCTCAACGATATAAAAAAAGATCTCGCAACAAAGAAAAAACGAGGCCCAGCTTTAGACATTCCGGCCTTTGAGCCCGTTAATCTGCCTGAGAATTTACAATCACTGGATATCATTGTTACACCATTTGTTTCAGCTGCGGCAATTCAAGAAGAGATGAAAAAAGCTGAAAACGATAAAAACGATAAAGAAGCAAAAACGAAACCGTAATTATAAATAATAACGTAAAAATTTACCATGTTTACCATGAAAACGCATATACCCATTCTCACCCTATTTTTTAGCCTCTGCAATATATTTTCATTGCTTCACTGCGCCCAGCTACCGCAGCCAGCAAGTGCCGCAGCAATGTCAGCAACACCAAGCAGCGTAATCCAACAACAGCAGCAACAAGCTGCTCCCGCTCAAGCAATGCCTGCCGCCAGCGCGAGCGCATCCGATGATATTTTTAAAGAAATATTAGAAGAACCGGAAGTCAA
>Ga0206997_10220_pt1 | contig 14060 bp, 7 predicted proteins | sample Alteio_BWMinCont_3_FD_153478 | JGI IMG/M metagenome (GOLD analysis project Ga0206997, IMG submission 153478) | Enriched cells from forest soil in Barre Woods Harvard Forest LTER site, Petersham, Massachusetts, United States -... | ecosystem: Environmental > Terrestrial > Soil > Temperate forest >...
ACGGTTGCGCCATTCAAACGACGTCTGCGGCAGCCCCTGTCTGGACGCAGCTGCTTACCGTCCAGACGATGCCCCCAGGTTCGGTCACCAATAGCAGCGGCGCGCCGATAGGTGCCGGCTGCGATGAAATAATAATTGACTCCAGTAACACGTCTAATCTCTGGCTCGAGTTCAGTGGCAATCTCTATAAATCGACCAACAAAGGATCGTCGTTTTCTACTACCGCCTATCCGACGCAGCCGGGCCAATTCAGTCCCGCACAAAATCAAACGATAAAGGCCCTTGCGCCGTACGTTGCGGTTGATCCGAATAACTCAAATGTAGTTTACGCATCTACGCCGTCGCAGGGCCTTGCCTTCACCAATAATGCCGGTGCGTCTTTCTCGCAAGTCACAGCGGTTTCCGCAGGAATCCCACCCGGATCAGTGACGGCGGGGACGGACTCCACAAATGTTCTAACGTGTACGGGCGTCGTACAGTTTTCCAACAATTCTGCGAATTTTCAGTTCACTGGTGGCGACGTTAATTACGTTCAGGTCTTTCAAACAAGCAATTTCGCAAATTCAATGTATGGTACAGTCCATGCAGCTAACGGGACAACATTTTCGCTCACCGTCCTAAGTCATCAGGGCACTTGCTCGCATTCCGATTGGACAGTGACCAATCAGAACATCGCCGGCGGCGGCCACATTATCGCATTCGATACGCACAGTGGAACGACAATTGTAGGGGGGCAGACGCGCACCAAAAACGTCTATGAATGTACTTACGGAGTTGGTGTATTTGCCTCGGTTGATGGTGGGCAGAGTTGGTCACTGACGTCGGACGGGCCTACGAAGTGTTTCCAGATGGCGATTGACCCGAACGGCGTCGTGTGGTTCGTCGCCTATCCGGACTATACGACAGACAATGTCTGGGCCTTTAGAGGCTGTCCGGCATCATGCAAATGGAGACAATTAAAGCTGACGGCTTTTGCTTCAGCTATCGCCGTTGATACGACTCATTGTGCAAGTGATGGTGAATGTCACGTCGCTGTGGCCGGAGCTGGATATTTGTCCTACACTGAGAATGGTGGTCGTTCTTGGCATACAGTTTCTAATGTCGCTAATTTCAAATTCACGGCCACAGACGTACCGTGGATGGCAAAATGGGCGAGAACTTTTGGCTTTTGGGGTGTCGGTGGAATAAAATTCGACAACACGGGAAAGCTATTTTGGGCCGATGAAGGAATATGGTACACGGTACCATCAACCAGCGGCGCAACTGTCTCTCTTACATCGCAGGGCGCAGGCATAGAGGGATTCGAAGGCACGACGATTATCTCTCCTCCCGGCGCAAGCGGTTCCGTTCTAATGGCTGGGTGGGACTTAGGGATTTTTTATAGTAATTCGTTCGACACCTATCCAACTGATGCGACTGGTGCAAAGCAATATGCTCCGGGCCTGAACCATGCCTATTCCCTCGATTGGGCGGCGGGGACTTCGACTGTCGTTGGACTCGCTGACAACAATCCCGGCTACAGTACCTATCGTGGCTATTCTGGCATCTCGACAACTGCCTTTGGCGCATCTGCTGGAACATGGTCATTATTCAGTGTGCCCTCCGGGATATCCGCGTCTAATCATGTAGCTGGTTGCATGGCAGCGTCTAGTTCCGCAAACATTGTATGGGCTCCCGCAGATGGTAACGGCGGTGCCATTCAACCATATTATACGACAGATGGCGGTAGTACTTGGACGCAGATCAGCGTAGCTGGATCGGCTGGCGGGTGGCCATGGAGAAACTATCTAAACAGTAAGATTTGTGCAGCAGATCGAGTCACGTCAAATACATTCTATTTTTACAACTGGAACACTGGTAGCGGAACCGACGCGCTTATTAAATGCACGAATAGCGGTGCATCGTGTTCGATCATGTCAAGGCCCCACCTAGGCCCAAACCAGCAATATAATCCGACACTCAAAGCCGTTCCTGGAAAGGCAGGAAATATATGGCTTGCTTACGGCGTGGTGAGCCCGCCATCGCCAGATCGTTGGAGTGGGTTCTATTATTCTGTTGATGGTGGATCGTCTTTCGTTACTCTAGCCGATTTCCGTGGCGTCACTGCCTTCGGTTTCGGAGCACCTTTTCCGGGGCACACCTATCCGACGATTTGGGCAGTTGGTTGGTACAAGTCTGGCAGCGGTTATATCTATGGGATCTGGCGCTGCAAGGATTGGGACGGTGCGCGGACATGGCAGCAGGTCGGCGACGGATATCCAAACGGATGGGCACTACCGGTCCTCGACCTAGACGGCGATAAGGGTATCCCGCAGCAGGTCTACGGTGTAACCGGAAACGGAGCGTTCTACGGCAACATTAACTTCCTCCTCAAGCGTGACGTCGATCCGGCCGCGATCGACAATGTGCCGGTCGGGTTGACTACTGTCGTATAAAGGCCTGCGCACTTTAAATGCGACTATCGCAAAATGACCTTGTGTAAAAAATCAAATTGCCGTCCCCATTTGCTAGCGGGTAACCCGCGCCATTCGCGATCGGCGCATGATTCTCAAATAGCGAATAGGCACACCAATATCCATTCTCGTTGGAATACTCCCGCTTGATAAGTCGTGACGGATGTGGGCCTTATGATGATTTCCCCAGAAAGCTCAATTTTGGCAATCGACCGTAAAGCCAGACCGATGATCGCCCCATACTGCTCCCACAATCGCGGACCGACGAAGGCATCTCGAATAAAGGCCAGATCAATTCGAGCGCGCGCGTGCGCACTGGGTTAGTTCGCCGTAAACCGAGACATAGTTCCGGGCGAACCTCACTTTACCAAAGGCGACAATCGTTTTAATCGCCTGCTTGGAACCTCATAGATCGAATAGATAAGCGCGACCAAGAAAGAGAATACGATCGTCACATAGATTAAGATGGGTACGCCTCCAAAAATCTCTTCGCCGCCCATGTTGTTCAGCCCGTTTTGTTTCAACGCTCATCTAACGTTTAGGCTGCCTGATTTCCCGAACCATTGCGAGCTTTCGATCAAGCCAATTAGAAACGCCTGCTTAGCCGATACAGAGGTGCGACCTTATTTCGAAAACCGCAACAGATTGGCAGAAGTATGCCTCGCAGCCCTCCGTTGTGGGCGAAACACGAGACGTCGTGTTCGAATGCGTTCGCCTTCGTGAGCCCCAAGGCATACGTGAATTTGAGCTTCTAGTCATCTCTTGATCTAATGATGTGATTCGTGGTCAATTCCCTACATTATACTGAAGAATTTACTCAAAACTCTTCAACCCAGCGGCACCTGAAAGCTGAATTAATGCCACGATGCTGGCTTTGCCATGGCCAAGATCTTCGGCTGGTGAAGGCGGCTAACCTGCCGCCAAGCATCGATGGCAGTGCATTTCGCGTCACCGATGCGGGATACGGGCAGAGCGGCCCCGTCTATATGTGTCAATCTTGCACATTTCGCATGTGTCCCGGCTTTGAAGATGCGGTCCGATATTACAAAGTCATGGACGATCCTGAATATGAGACCACGCGAGGGCCTCGTGCGCTGCAGGCATTGAGACTATTGTCCCAAATCACGGGCGATCACAAGGTGGGGCGATTGCTCGATATTGGTGCTGGCAGCGGGATTCTGGTCGAGCAAGCCGGCAACCTGGGATACATCGCGGAAGGAGTTGAGCCGTCGGATTGGCTGGCACGGCGTGCGAACGAGCGCGGCATTCGTGTCCACCACGGTGTCCTGCCCATCGATTCAGTCCGTGGGCCCTATGATATTGTGACATTGATCGATGTTATTGAGCACGTGTCTGACCCCGTCGGATTGCTGCGGTGTGCGCGAGAGGTTATGAAGCCGGACGGGATCGGGCTTGTGGTGACGCCGGATATCGGATCACTCACCGCTCGCGTCATGGGCGATCGGTGGTGGCATTACCGAGTTGCGCATATTTGCTACTTCACACAGCTCACTATACGAGAAGGCTTGCGGCGCGCGGGTCTCATTCCCGTGCACACTTTCCGGCCATCTTGGTATTTTTCCTTGGCTTATCTAATAGAACGTTTGGCCGTCTATGGCGCGCCACTCAGACGTCTCCGCCTTCGTAAAACAGAACAAATCGTCATCCCCCTGAACCTGTTCGATTCCATAGCAGTTGTTTTTCGGCGAGATCCAGAGAGCTAATTATACGCCGGTATAGGAGCGGTTGCTGATTTCGGCAAACACGATGCGCACATTCAAGCCGAAATTTATGAGGAATGCTGTTCCAGTTCCCGCCAACTTGGCGACAAGCGGTGGTAAACCATAAAATGAGACTCCTACCAACGTGACCCCTACGTTGATTGTAAGCCCAATCAGTGCGGCGAAAAGGAAAAGCGCGAAACCGAAAATCGTCACGTTGCGACTGAAGACGAACCGGCTGGTAAGCCGATAGTTGATGAGCGCCGCCGCACAAAAGCTGACTACACTCGCGGAGGCAATGCTTAAATTGCCCATTATGAGCAACGTGAAGCTAACTGCATCGACGGTGGCCGCAATGCCGCCAGTTATCACATAACGCAAGAGTTTGGAAACAAACTCACCCATCTAAGAACAGGATGTGAGGAAAGGAGCAAACAATGGATCATCAAATCGCGCGAAAGTCTGCCAACCCTCAATACGCCTTGACGACCTGATCAGAACCCTAGCTCCGGCCCGCAGCGCGACGAGTCCGTCGCGATCGGGGCGGTCCCCGATCACCACAGTTGTTTCCACGTTCACCCCCGCCATTGCGATCATAGATTCAAGGCCTCGGGGATGAGGCTTTAGCACTCCGATACCATCGTCACCTGCGTACACAATGTGATCTGCTGTTAGTCCAAGAGCGCGGAGCTTTGCTTCCGCCGGGTAATCAGAGAGGATGCCAATTGACTTGCCCCTGCGCCGAAGACCAGCAAACAGTCGGGGCAGCCCTGGGTAGCGGCAGCCGGCGAGATAAGGCAGTGGTCTCCGTTCGACCCATTCCGCCACAATCGAGCGTACCGTATCAGGTGAGTTGTCTGTGGCTGCGGCGGTTTCGGCAATCAATACGCGTTCGAATTCGATCGCTTCCTCGTCTCCCAGCCGCTCTCGGATACCGCGGTACGTGGCGAGTACAGCAATGACGTTGATATCACGTTTGAACAGCGCATAAAGTAACATATCGCGCGCCATCCGAAGACGCAGTTGGCGTTGCCGATAAAGCGTACCATCCACATCAAACACGACTAGATGAATGCTGTCCCAGTCTGAGGGCGTAAGCGTTTTTGACGTCATCATTGCAAGCTAATATATCGTTGACCCGTCAAAAATTCTAACGCTGGAATGTCAATGAAGGTCGTGAGGACAAAGATTGCAGTCAATAAAGTAACTAAAACGATCAGGCCACGTTCGCGGAATAGCTTCTCGGGTTTCTGAGCCGACGACCCAGACTTCATCGAAAGGGCAAGATATTCCGCGAACAGTGCGATGACTGCGGGCACCGTAAGCAGGTATTCGATGCGATACTTTATGAGAAAAACTGCAAGAAAGAAGATAGAAACAAGCGCGTAGACCAAGCATGAGACAGTTAGAGACGTTTCCGAGTAGCCCGCAAAACTAACCCTATATCGTTCGAGCAGACCCCTGCCATGAGAAACCGCGATCTCTCGAAATTCAGAAAGTCGCTTCGCCGCCATGAGAAATGCGCCGCCCGCCCAATACAGCAGAATGACCGAAGTCGGAGGCAGGGTCGATGGATCAACCATTGTCCATCCGATCATCAAACGTAATGGATTGTTGATGGATTCGGAGATTACGTCGAGATACGCTTTGTCTTTCATTCGAATTGGCGGAACGTTATAGACGACGCCTTGCAGAGCGAAGGTGCCAGCAATCAGGAACATCGTTTTGCTGGCCGCAAATGCGCAGACCAGACCTATACCGAGTAGACCGAGCCACTCGAGAAGGACGAAGTTTCTACGAAGCCGTCTTTGTACGGCAGGCCGCTGGGATTTCGTGGGATGGAATTTATCGAAATTACGGTCGAGCCACTCATTGATGACATAATTCGCTGACGCCACGCATATTGCGGCGAAAAAGCCGAGCCCGACCGAGACACCCAAAGAATCGGTGTGAACGCCTCGCAGCAGATAAGCAAGCATGATGCCTGGCAAAATGAAGATATGTTTGGTGCTATGGTCGAGGCGCGCGATGGCCAAGTAGGTTAAAAAAGTACCTCGCGACCTTACCGTGCCTTTGTTGGATTCATTCATGGAATCACGTCAGGTTTCACAAATCTTGAATTTTCGCCGCTGTTGCGTCAGAGGCCACAATATCTATCAGAAGGCCTAGGCATATCCATGATTAAAGGCCTGGGCATATCCATGACTACATGATGAACAGTATGATCTATACGAAATGATCTGTACGAAGGCTGCATCGTCGGTTCCGTCGCGGGTGGTTTAATGGTTCAACTCTAATTCAATTTCTTGATAATGAAATGATCATCCGAATAGACTGGCTGCGTCTGAACGAGCACAGCACGGAACGTGTCCGTGTTTTTGCGCGACAAAGCGAGATAGATCGGACAGGTGCGACATAAACCTTGGATCACCGCAAGGTGGCTCTGCAAGTAGGCCGCGTCCGGAATACCGCGAATGACGTGCCGTTCTGCGTAGTAGGTGGGCACCATGCTAGATTCATTTGTGAGCACGATTGCGCCTGCTGGCACCTCGGTCTTAATCAGACGACCGAAGGTTGCAAGGGGTCTTACGCCTGGTTCACTGACAAAAGCAGTAATCCAAGCCGCTGAAATACCTGAAAGAAGCAAAGCGCAGGGCAAAGCAACGTTGGTCAACACAGCTAGACTCTCTCGTAACCAAACACCCTGCATAGCGAGGCGAGAGTCCTCAAGCAGTGAATACATGCAGGCGATGGCGATAGCGATAAGGGGCGTGGCGAGGATCATCTCGTATTCGTGGATGATGTAATGATTCTGCATAACGAGCGCCCAACCCAGCCAGAGCGTACAAAGTGGCAGGAGCAATGCAGCAAGAAGCCTGTTGGTGGTGGTGTCCCCACGACGGCGCACTATCGTCAGGAAGAGCGCAAAGATGCCCATGATGCCGAGAGACCCGCTGAACTCTTGCGTACGAACAACATACGTTGCAACAAAAACGACCAGCGAAGAAAATGCATTGAGACGGCTTACTTCTTCCAATTGTCCTTCTACGGGGTGAATTCGCGCGGGCAGAGGTAGGTATTGAGTCAACCCTGCTCGGAACGTGAAGATCGACCACAAATCGTGAAAGAACATTGGATCTGACAGCGAATAGATCACCAAAACGCTTGCGCCTGCTGCCATTGCCGCAAGCGTCCAACAGATGCAAATCTTCAAAACGGCCGATCGACGATCAAGCCCGAAAGTGACCAACAACCCCGGTAGTGCTAGAAACGGCTCCCATGATGTAACGCAAGCGAGAAAAAAAGCGAGCGCGCTGAGCCCCAGATCCCATGAGAACTTGCGTCCAGCATCGGCATTTTTCAAGTAACGCAACATGTACAAAACTGCCACCGAAACTTCTAATAAGGCTAAATTTGCCGGCAATAGAATCAGGCCGTAACGCAGCGTGGCCGGCATGAGCAAGAAGGCGCTGCCACAAACGATTGCCGCTCTTGGCTTGAGAATTACGGATGCGGCCCTCCACATCACAATTGCGGTCGCAACGGCAATGGCCCCCATGAACAGATGCATAGCCCGAATAGAGTCTGGGAAGACGCGGAGAACGATACTCAAGACGTAGTAGAAAAATGGCGGCCAATGTAAATAGGTGTCAGGTTCCGTCGTGATGGGGTCGTAGTTTTCGATCGGAATGCCGCCAAGACCAATGATACCGTGGTTCGCAAACGACTGTGCGATTGCTGCGATATGCGCGCTGACCCATGCGTGCTGATAATAAAATTCCGTTAGCTTTGTTGCCAACAAGATGATGAGCAAGCTACTAGTGATCGGCAAAATCCGAGTGACTATGCGGCCAAGCGCCCCGTCCCATGTTCCGTATCCTCCCGAACCCACTTTTACGACGCCCAGGTCTTTCGTCATACTAACCTCGGTTGCCGTTTCATTAACTCAGACCACATTCGATCTTTATCGTCATTATATCAAATGGGAACGACTTCGTAGCTTCCGCGGTCTCGATATCTGGCATAGCGTAAATCCTAAAATGGCACCTGCCGTTCACCAATCTGGGCGGAGGTTCCCACAATATTAACATTAAGAATTTTGCTGTCGCACTAGCACGATCAATCCACATGTTGGCGTAAAGCCCGTAGTTAAATTTCGAATGACATTCAATAAGCATCTCCGCGTAAAATTTTGCGTCGATATCGAACAAGTTATTCACAAGTTGAACCTACCCTTTCGTATTAGCGTTCCGCGATCTTGCACGCATTATGCATCGCGCAAAAACATTAGTGGGGGCTGCATTGGCCAACGAGCCGGTGGTCAAATTAGTCGTCCAGGAGGGCATGTCCTTCCATGGCAGCTCGAAGACGAGTCCGTTGGTATCGACCTCGGAGGTCGTTCCGAGTGATATCCAAATTCTTCATTTGGATCCTGAGTTGCCAATGGGTTCAACTGACACAGATCCTTCGGACGACTGGAAAATCACTACCGGCGCTGCGATGGGAGGAATTACTCGTAGTCATGCGGAGACTAAAGCTTACGATGGTTTAGCCGCGACGGTGGATGCACCGAATCTTGATCTGCCAGAGATTCCGATTGTTTCAAAAATCGCCGATCTTGACCCGGGCCACGAGGGAGCTGCAACAGCCGCCGTATCGGCAGGTATGCAAGGCCTAGCGGGGTTCACCTCTAATAACATCTGGTTCCTTAATTCGACCACGCTGGCATCGGCCGCCCCTCCAAGCATTACTGTCGCCGATGGCACCACGATAGAGATCGATGGTGTCGGCACAGAATTCGTGACGTTCGAAGGTGCAGCAGGCACGTTGAGAGTCGACAACACAGCCACCTTTACGGGACAAGTTTCCGGACTCACAGGAACCGACGCTCTCGATCTCGCCGATATCCGGTACGGTTCCGGTACGACAGCAACCTTTTTGGGTAATACTCTTGGCGGTACGCTGACGGTGTCCAACGGGACGCAAACCGCAAATATCGATCTCGTAGGAAACTACCTCTCGTCATATTGGGATCTGTCCAACGATGGCAATGGTGGCACGGTCGTCGTCGATCCAGTAGCCCCGAACAATTGGCAAGTTCTCAACGTTGGTGGGGGCGGCTATGTTGACGGCATTGATGCGGTAGGCAGCACCATGGTGGTGCGGACTGACACTTATGGTTCGTATATCTGGAATGGAACGCAGTGGCAGCAGCTTATTACTGCAACAAGCATGCCTAGTGGATTTCTGACGCCTAACAATAGTCAAGGTGTCTACGAAATTAAAATCGCGCCAAGCAATCCAAACGTTTTCTACATGGTGTATGAAGGATACGTCTTCAAGAGCACTAATCAGGGAGCAGGCTGGACAGAAACGAATTTCTCTCCCGTTGCCATGGACGCGAATGACAACTACCGCGGCAATGGTCAAAAAATGGCCATAGATCCAAACAATTCCAACGTCGTCTATGTCGGCACACCGCAGAATGGACTTTTCGTTACAACGGACGGAGGAGTCAGCTGGCAACATGTGAGCGCGGTGCCGACGGCTCTCTCGGACGGCAATGGTCAATATCCGGGTATTACCGGAATTTTGTTTGATCCGGCCATCGGCGGCATTACGAATGGAAAGACGAATACCATCTTCGCTGCAAGCTTTGGCAACGGCGTTTATGAAAGCACCAATGGTGGCGCTTCATGGTCGCTTTTAAGCGGAAGTCCAACTGCCGTTCAATACGCCACCGTTTCAACCACGGGCATTTTATATGTGGCGGATGGCAACGCTCTGCTGAGCTACGCGAATAATGTATGGACCACGTTGCTCACTGATGGCGCCCCCTATATTCACACCGTCGCGATCAATCCCACAAATCCCAACGAGATCGTAGTCCAACGTTTGGATGGGGCGTTAAATGTAAGTTACGATGCAGGCGCAACGTGGCCGAGTGGATTTGATCAAGGTTACACACTTAGTGCCACCGATATTCCCTGGCTGGCTACAACAGCCACCCCTGGAGGCTTTATTGGAAGCGGCGGCATAGTATTCAATCCTTCGAATCCAGGAGAGTTGATCGCCACTGCTGGCGTCGGTGTCTGGACCACCACGACATTGCCGACAGTATGGGGCACACAATACGTCTGGACCGACCAAAGTCTTGGCATTGAACAGCTTGTTAGCAATCAAATCATCGTGCCGCCGGGCGGCGATCCCGTTGTCGCTTCATGGGACCGCGGGTTCTTTACGATAACCAATCCGAATGCTCATCCCTCCTCTTACGGACCGGTGAGCGGCTCATTCGTTGCTGGATGGGCACTTGATTATGCGTCCTCCAATCCGAGTTTTATCGTTGGAGTTGCCGATTGGTATGGAAGTCAGCAATCAGGCTACTCGACAAATGGTGGCCAGACATGGAATGCCTTCGCTAGCAATCCCCCGTGGGCCAGCGGATCTGTCGGAGGAATGATCGCTGCCAGTTCGCCGAGCAACATAATCTGGGCTGGAGTCAGTCAAGATCCTTACTACACCTTAGATGGAGGTCAAACCTGGAACCCCGTTACTCTGCCGGCTGCGGTCACCTGGAGTAGTTTTGATTGGGCCTATTATCTCGATCAGCATCTTCTCACTGCAGATCGGGTGCTAGCAAACACATTCTATCTCTTTGTTCCCGACACCGGTCTATTCAAAACTTCGAACGGTGGACAAAGTTGGACAGAAGTCCATAGCGGCGGGTTCTCAGCCGGCGACTACTACAATTCACTCCTGCAGTCGGTCCCCGGCGAAGCCGGTAATCTGTTCTTTACGGGGGGATTTCAACCCGGCGGTACCCTAGCCCAACCGGTTAACGAGCCCTTTCTGCGATCAACCGATGGGGGTGCGACCTGGACGGCTGTGCCAAATGTGTCGGAAGTCCTCTGTTATGGATACGGCGCCGCGGCTCCAGGGCAGAGCTATCCGGCGATCTATATCGTCGGATGGGTGAACAACGTCTACGGCGTGTGGCAATCGATCAACAATGCCCAGTCATGGACTCAGATCGGGACCTGGCCAAACGACAGCCTCGATCAGATCAAGACCATTTCCGGTGATCCAAATATTTACGGTCAGGTTTATGTTGGTTTTGCGGGCTCGGGATACGCCTACCTGCCGGGTGTTTCAACAAACAGTGCTGCTCCTAGCATCATTTCATTCTCGCCTGACTCTGGGATAGCGGGCGACGGCGTCACCAATGTAAGCACGCTGACGCTCACTGGTTCGGCTGTCGCGAGCTCGACGGTGAATGTGTATGACGGGGCGGCGCTCTTAGGCACGACGAGCGCTAACGGCAGCGGCGCTTGGAGCTTCACCACTGGCACCTTGGCTAGTGGAGGTCACAGCTTCACCGCGACTGACACAGTATCGGGCACCACCAGTGCGGCTTCAGCCGTGCTGAGTATCACTGTCGACACCGTGGCTCCCGTCGCCCCGAGCATCACGGCGTTCTCGCCCGACAGCGGCGTGATCGGCGATCACATCACCAATACCGGCACCATAACCCTGGCCGGGTCGGCGGAAGCCAACGCCACCGTCAAGGTTTATGACGGTGCGACGCTTCTGGGCAGCGCCACGGCGAATGCCAGCGGCGCCTGGAGCTACACTACTGCGGCTCTCGCCAACGGTGGCCATAGCCTGACCGCTACCGCCATCGACGCCGCCGGCAATGTCAGCTCGGCCTCAAGCGCAATGGCTGTGACCATCGATACAGTCGCCCCCGTTGCCCCGAGCATCGCCTCGTTCTCGCCCGATACTGGCGTGGTGGGCGATCACATCACCAATACCGGCACCATAACTCTGACCGGATCGGCGGAAGCCAACTCCTCAATCAAGGTCTATGACGGCGCGAGCCTCCTTGGCAGCGCCACTGCCAATGGCAGCGGCGCCTGGACCTACACCACTGCGGCTCTCGCCAATGGCGCCCACAGCCTGACTGCCACGGCAACCGACGCCGCCGGTAATGTCAGCTCGGCCTCAAGCGCCATGGCTCTGACCATCGATACGGTCGCTCCTGTTGCACCAAGTATCGCCTCGTTCTCGCCCGACAGCGGCACGGTTGGTGACGGCATCACCAACGTCGCGACGCTGACGCTGAACGGCTCGGCGGAAGCCAATGCGACTGTCAAGGTCTATGACGGTGCAACCCTGCTCGGCAGCGCCACGGCCAATAGCAGCGGCGCCTGGACCTACACCACTGCGGCTCTCGCCAACGGCGGTCACAGCCTGACGGCCACCGCGACCGACGTCGCCGGGAATATCAGCTCAGCCTCGAGCGCCATGGCGGTGACCATCGATACAGTCGCTCCGGCGGCGCCGACAATCATTTCCGACCTCTCCATTAGCCCCACCGTCGTCGTGCTCACCGGTTCGGCGGAAGCAAATAGCCAAATCACCATATTCGACGGCAATTCGAATTTAGGGACCGCGGTTACAAATTCGCTGGGCCTTTGGACTTTTACCAGCGCCACTCTGGGACAAGGCAATCACGCCTTGGCCGCGACAGCAACGGATGCCGCCGGAAATACCAGCCCGCTGTCAAATGTCGTGGATCCCATCGTCGACACGATAGCTCCGGTAGCGCCTACCATCGCCTCGCTCTCGCCCAACAATGGCATCATGACTGTGTCGGGCACTGGTTCGCTGGCTCTGGATGGCAGCGGCTTCTCCAACAAGCCGACCTGGACGACTTCAGCCAGCGTCATGTTGACGACGACGAAGGCTAACGACGTCATCATTCTGGACGTTGTCCAGAACGGCGCCAGTGTCAGCACGGTGTCCGATACGGCAGGCCTGGTCTGGCATCAGCGGGCCGTGGCGGGTTCGGGAGCACAGACCATTTATGAGTACTATGCCATCGCGCCCAACGCGCTTTCGGCAGATACCATCACGGTCAATTCCGCCGGCGCGGCCTCTTACCTTGATCTGAATGCTTTCGGCATCAGTGGCGCGAATACGTCGTCACCGTTTGACAGCAACGTCTCGGCGCCAGCGACCCCCGCCACCTCGACTGGTTCGGTGACAACCAGCAACGCCAACGACATGATCATTGCCGGCTATCGTTTCGGCACCGACGCAACTCCTACCGCGGGCTCGGGCTGGACAGCGATCAATGCGAGCGGCGGGTACTATCTGTCGGAATACCAGATCGTCTCCGCTACACAGGCCGGCTTGGTGGCAACCGCGTCCACGGCGGATCAGAATGGTGGCATCGTCGATGCCATCGTGCAGGCTGGCTCAACGCTGACATCAGCGAGCGTGCTGACCCTGACCGGGTCGACGGAGGCCAACGCCACGGTCAAGGTCTATGATGGAGCCACACTGCTCGGCAACGCCACGGCGAATGCCAGCGGCGCCTGGACCTACACCACTCCAACTCTCGCCAACGGCGCCCACAGTCTGACCGCGACTGCAACCGATGCCGCCGGCAATGTCAGCGCAGCCTCCGGCGCCATGACATTTACTGTCGATACGGTCGCTCCCGTCGCCCCGAGCATCACCTCGTTCTCGCCGGATACTGGTATTGTGGGTGACCACATCACTGATGTCGCCACATTGACGCTGACCGGCGCAGCTGTCGCCAACTCCACGGTGAACGTTTACGACGGCGCGACATTACTCGGCAGCGCTACCACCAATGGCAGCGGCGTCTGGACCTACACCACAGCGGCGCTCGCCAACGGCGGCCACAGCCTGACCGCCACCGCGACCGATGCGGTCGGCAATGTCAGCACAGCCTCGGCCGCCATGGCGGTGACCATCGATACCGTGGCTCCCGTCGCCCCCACCATCGCCTCGTTCTCGCCCGACAGCGGCATTGTGGGTGACGGCATCACCAACGTTGCCACGCTAACACTGA
>Ga0206997_10221_pt1 | contig 14015 bp, 12 predicted proteins | sample Alteio_BWMinCont_3_FD_153478 | JGI IMG/M metagenome (GOLD analysis project Ga0206997, IMG submission 153478) | Enriched cells from forest soil in Barre Woods Harvard Forest LTER site, Petersham, Massachusetts, United States -... | ecosystem: Environmental > Terrestrial > Soil > Temperate forest >...
TATGCGGATACTAATTTTGGTTGAGCAATTGCAGATTCTAGAAGTGGTAAATCTCTTATTCCATAACCGCCACCAAATAATGCTATAGATATTTCATAATATCTTAGAACATCCTCCTTTTTTAAAAATCGGAATGATTTCATGTTTTAGCTAATTTTCTTAGTACAGGTTCATATTTTTTGATAACCCTGTCAGCTATTTTATCTGTTGCTGATTTTTTCAATGATTTGCTTCTTTTAATTGGTTTAATAACCAAATTACCATCTTCGATTTGCAATTCTAAATCAGTTCCTTCATTGATTTTTAATAATTCTAATAAAGGCTTATCAAGAATTAAGGCGAAATTGTTGCCATGTTTTGTTAATTTTTTAACCATTTTATCCCCCACATATATTTATATGTTAACATAATATTATACAGGGAACTACGATTCGTTATGCGCTTGAAAAGTTTCCGGAGCATGAGCGAAAGAGATATCTTGCGGTTCGCAAGTAATTATTCAATACTCGAATCGTGTTCTCTAAGGGGTTTTACAAGTAGATCTTGAGTGTTATTATAAAGATTGGATGGCAGCATACTTGATTGAAATAAAAATGAATCATTTTGGTGCAATATTGTAAAATTCATGGGAAATTCTATTTGGGAGTAATTCGTATGAAAAATTATATTTTTGTTGCTATGATAGCTATTTGTCACCAGCGTTATATAGCAACAGTTGAACAGATTGTGGCAACTATTCCGGTGAGTAACAGTAGTACAACGATTCTTATTGTTCAGGGTGATATTGTCCAACAACCGGTTGATGCGATCGTCAATGCAGCAAATAGTACGCTTATTGGGGGCGCTGGTGTCGCTTTGGCCATTCAAAAGGCGGCAGGAGAAAAAGAGTTTAAAGCGTATATAAAAAAGCATTATCCAAAAGGATGTCCGACAGGGACAGCTTGTATTATGCCATCTTTGAATTTGGCCAAGGGTCGCATTGCATGGATTATTAATGCGGTTGGGCCACACGGAAGAAACGAGAATCGTGCGCAATTGATTAAAAGCGTATATAGAGAAAGTTTGAATTTTTCTCAAGATGAACAATATCACATTACTAGTATCGCATTTCCAGCCATAAGCGCAGATATTTTTGGGTACGATCTCGAAGAGTCGGCACCACATGTTATTGAGGAGGTTTTTGCATGGATTAAACAAAATCCTCATGTACTACGTGAGATTAGGTTTGTTTTTTTTCATGATGCCAAAAAGGCTGCGATTTATGAAAAAGAGATAGAGTTGTACGTAACTGGTAAGCGGGGATTGCAAAATTTAAATCGTGATTTAAGTTTGATTGATAGGATAAAATAAATTTTGTTCATATCTACTGAAGAATTAAACAGTTAATTAAAAAAGGCCTATTCGATTATGTGAAAGGCCCTTTTTTAATTAACTATTTTGTGGATAGTTATGTTATCGCAATAGATTTTCCAATTCTTGCGCAAATGCCGTTGGTGTTTGATCAAGCAGTTCACCACCCCATTGTTTGATCAGGGTTCCAGTTTTTGGATCGATTAATAATACCGTAGGAATCCCGATGATGGCATATTTTTTGATCAACGATGCATACGGTTCTGATCCCTGTTTTGTTCCATCAATATGAACGGCAATAATTTTATCAAAGAGTTGAGTAACTTCTGGTTTATTGAGTAACTGCTTTTCAATCGCTATACACGCTGGGCACCACGCTGCACCAAAATCGAGGAGCATGTATTTTTGTTGTGCTTGTGCATCAGCATGTGCTTGTTCATAATCAGAACGCCATGCAGAATGAATAATCTCATCATGTGTGTAAAAAGCTTTTATTGCTACATAGACGGTATAAAGACTTGCGGTTATTAACAGAGTTCCAATCATGAAGCATAACCATCGAGCAAGAGCTTTTTTTGAGGTGCCTAACTGTTTATAATAATATAATCCTGCGCATGCTAAGAAACTAGCTAAAAGTATAAAGAGAATTGTTTGGGGTAATATGATTTGTGCATAGTAAAAGCACATGCCAAAAAGCATAAACCCGAATATTTTTTTAACTTCGATCATCCACATGCCTGCACGCGGTAGAACATGGAGTGACGCTGAAAAAGTACCGATGATCAGAAGCGGCAAGCTTGCACCGAGTCCAAATACAAACAAAAGAAAAAATCCTAGAAATTTATTGCCCAGAGCTGTGACAATGGTAAGAACTAATGCAAGCCCCGGTGACATGCACGGAGATGCAATAGTTCCACTTCCGACACCAAATAAAAATGCTGAAGCATGCGATCCTTGACGAACAGTGGTGTTTTTCGGTTGTAAAAATCGTGGAATTTTCATCTCATACCACCCAAACATAGAGCCTCCAAGATAAGCGAGAATGATAATGAGGCCTATCACAAATAAAGGATGAGCAAGGAACTGTCCACATTGCGCGCCGCAAGTGGTAACCAAAAGTCCAATGAGGGCAAATGTTGTTGCAAGACCAAGGGTATAAGCAAATGCCAAAGAAAAATTTTGCATAAATGTTTTACCCTGGCTTGTACCAAGTAATCCAACGGTAATAGGAATCATAGGATAAATGCACGGAGTAAAGCTCATCAATATTCCGAGTAAAAATGCCAGGAGAAATTTGAATGACATCGATTCACTATTGGTGAGAAGTTCTGAAATAAAAAGCTTACTTTGTATCACGAAATTGAGCGCCGTTTTGAGCAAAGCATGGAATTTATCATAAAGTAATTCACTGAATGTTTTATGTGGCTCAGCTATTGCAGAAAGCGAAGAATTGGATTCATGTATTGTCGAAAGAGACTGCGAAGGAGTTTCTTGATCGGACGCGGTGACTTTATTGGTTGTATCAAAGTTAATAGAAAAACGTTTTTCTTGTGGAACTTTGCTTGTAGTGGTCATATAATGCATGAAAAGCGTTGTCGGAGTAGTGATGCTAGAATTTTGTTTTTTGGTCAATTGCAGATTAAATTCTACTGAATCTTGATAACCTAATAACGTTTCTTTTTGTGATGTATTGAAAATGGTAGACGGTTTTTTATTGCTATGCCATTCAGTAATGGTTACTTCTGGATTATTAGTTGAAAACGAAAGAGTATCATGTAATAATGCTTGACCAGAATCAAGCGTAATTTTAATAGTAATTGGCAGGGTAGTATTGGTTTGAGAACTACTTGCCAAAGGCAATAATTCTATTTTTTCGGTGTGCGTAAAAAGGTTGCATAAAAGAATTGCGATAAATAAAGAAAGTTGCAGCATAGAGTAATCCTTGTTTTGTTTGGTTCGGTTGATTTTTTTTCAGTATCAGATTACTATTATAACAGATAATTTGTTGGGGCTGTAGCTCAGTTGGTAGAGCGCATGGATGGCATTCATGAGGCCACCGGTTCGACCCCGGTCAGCTCCACCAGTCTTCGCCCTAAAGGGCTTCGCCTAGGCGCAGCCAGCCTTCTTAAAAGATTGTTTTAATAGAAAATTGAAGGCGAAGACTGCCTCGGCGTAGTTCGAAGAACGAAGACGGGCAGCCGTTAATTTTTTAAATAAGATACCAACAACTCAAAATCAAGTTACCCTTATCTCTCTTTAATCGCAATATCGCCTTTAGTGACATTGATCGTAATAGGAGCTTCTCCAGACCCAATAACTCCTTGTACTTCTTTACTGATATGTTTCCAAAAGTCTGGCGAGAGCATAGTAGTTCGAGATTCGAGTGTTACCATTAATTCTGAAGTTATCATCCCGTTGGTAGTTTTTGCATCGAGCTGTGCATTGAGAGAGCGTGGTGCATATATGGTCACGGAACCAGTATGTGCTTTTAAAAGAAGAGAACTATGCTTGGTAAATTCGATGAGTTTCGCCATAATTGAACCATAATCAGTTTGCGCATGAATGGTTCCAATATTGTTAATTAATTTAATATCACCATACTTGGTGTTTGCAAATATATTACCCTCACTTTGTCGTATTTTAATATTCCCTTGTTCGGTGTTGTTGACATAAATTGACGCAGTATGGGGAACAATTAATGTATAGCAAACCCACGCATTGCCATTTTCGGGTTGCTCGGTTTTAATAGTCAGTGTATTGGTAGTTGGTTGTATAGCGATCTTTGTTTGAGCAAGCGTTTTTTCAGAAGCCTTTTTGGTAGCTTGGAGCATGACTTTTGGTTGATGCCAGGTGGAAATTTTAACATCTCCATAAAGATTGGTTAATTCAATTTTCCCATCAAGAGGAAGTGGATATTCTTGAGAAAAAAATTCTTCGCTTTTTTGGAAGGGAAGCCATGACGCTAAATCTTGAAAATTAATACATTCGCTTGTTTTTATAGTTGTTGTGACGATACAAAAAAATAAAAAAATATTCATAAATATCCTTTATGTGGTTGTATAACATTACTCTGTGGTATGATTGTACTGAAAACTATCTGTTTCGTATATGACCAAAATGTAGTAAAAAAGAAGAATATATGATTATTGCATTATCGGATGATTATCAACGCATTGTTCAAAGTATTGTGCAGAAAATGCCTATTATAACGGCAGTTGCGCAGCAGTTGCAGATGCAAGAACGACGATTGTTCTTGGTTGGCGGTGCAGTTCGAGATATCTATATGCATGCATTTTCTGTTGATCATGATATTGATATTGAAGTACATGGGGTTTCGCTTGTTGAATTAGAGCAGATGTTGCGTCAATTTGGTACGGTGATGCAAGTGGGAAAATCTTTTGGGGTGTTAAAGGTTGCGGGCGTTTCCATCGATTGGTCATTACCCCGTTTGGATAGTAGTGGCAGAAAACCGCAGGTAACCATTGTAGAAAATTTATCCATTGAGCAGGCATTAGCTCGTCGTGATGTGACGATCAATGCGATGGCAATCGATCTATGTGCGCATAAGCTGTATGATCCATTTCATGGTTTGGCAGATCTTCATGCAAAAATTTTGCGCACACCACATCCTGATTTTTTTATACAGGATCCATTGCGATTTTATCGAGTGATGCAATTTATTGGTCGGTTTGAGATGTACCCTGATCAGATATTACAATCGGTTTGCCAATCGATGGATATTTCGAGCGTGTCGCGGGAACGTATTGAATTAGAATTTCATAAATTAATGTTAAAGTCGGCGCGACCATCATTAGGAATTCGATGGTTGCGTGATGTCAATCGCATACGGGAGATTTTGCCTGAAGTAGCACAATTATGCGGTGTTATGCAACAGGCGGATTATCATCCTGAAGGTGATGTTTTTGAACATACGATGCAGGCACTAGACGCGGCAGCTGAATTAACATATGAACATATTGATCAACCGGGTCCCATGCCATCGCATGGGTGTGAACCGGGCCCCATGCCACTGCATGGGTATAGAAAGTTGACGATTATGTACGCGGCTTTATGCCATGATCTTGGTAAAGTAAGCACAACGCAATGTATCGATGGGCGTTTGCGTAGCTTTGGGCATGAAATTGCCGGCGTCCCTCTCGCGCGGTCATTGTTGCAAAGAATCACCCTCCATAAAGAATTAATTGAAAAGGTATGTTTGTTGGTACGATACCACATGATGCCGGGGGGGTTAGTAAAAGGCAATGCATCATTAGCTGCATATAAAAGATTAGCCGCTGCGTTGGGAAGTTCGGTAAATATGTATATGCTGTCATTGCTCGCTGTGGCCGATAGACGTGGAAGAAATTCAGACGTTTCTTCAGGCAAGCCGTTACAGGATGATGTGCCGATGGTCGATACGTTTATTAAACGCGCACAGCAAGCGGGTGTTTTGTATCATTCAGAAGCGCCAATTCTTACCGGAAAAGATTTGCTTGATGTTATGCAGCCAGGCCCATTATTAGGTAAAGTGGTAGCAAAAGCATATGCGATTCAAATCAATAAAGGTATCACTGATAAAGCAGAATTGAAAAGACGAGCACTGGCATAAGACTTCTTCAGAAACTTGATTTAGGCCGTTCGTGGTGAGCGTAGTCGAATCCATACGAATGGCCGTTCGTACCCGTTCGATGCGCTTCGCTTACTCAGGGCGAACGGTAATTAGCTTAGTTTCGGGAGAAGTCTAAATGAATTGTGCGTACTATTTTGATAATGCAAGCAAAGATAAATCATTGTTGAGTGGGGTAAGCACTTGATCTGCGTGATACGATGGTACATGCCCTGTCAGTTGTTGTATAACTTGTAGTACTAATGGATCATGATATCGTTCTTCATTATTTGAATCTGCAATCATGAATTGTATGTTATTACCAACTTTGTTGACCATTAATAAAATCCAATGGCGTAATGCGGGATTCAAAACAAAAGCTCCTAAGAAAGTTGGCGATTGCGTAAAATTCTTGATGTAATCTTGTGGAATTTTAGCACCCTTGCCCAATAAAAAAATATTAATAGTTGCTGCATGCTTATAAAATTCTTTGGCATCTCCCGATGCAATATTGATTTGTGGCAAGATATAATGTTCCCATAATTGTTCAATACCGGTTGCGGTAAGCCATTCTCCATTGTTTGGTTTTTGTTCTGCAAGAAATACTTCTAGCCCGCCAAGATGAGCCGGTTTGTAGGGATTGTGATCGATGATATATTTTCTCCAGGCGCCCGACTCTAATCGTTCATGAACATAAAACTGCTGTAATGGCGTGCCAAAGAGATTGTCGACTAAGCTTAAATTTAAAAGATGATGCAGGGTATTTGGTGCATTTTGATCCGCATCATAGATTGCTCGAGCAAAAATTAAAGCATTTTTAAGAGGGTGATATCCACAACTTGCCGTTCCTCCACCAAGCATAGGATCTTCATGGTAATCGTCACTTAAAATTCTGTTAAGAAGATTTTGTAGCAGTTTTGCTTCTTCTGAAAATTGCTTGCGTTGTTGTATAGATTTTTCTTTTTGTGCAGCGGTTATTTTGGGCTGCTGAACAGATTTTTCTAATTGCTTGGCGAGCTTTTCCCGTATTTCAATCTGTTTGGTGAGTGATGTTTCGCCGCGTTCATTAAGAAGTGCTTCGGTGTGGTTGAGTAGTTTTTTTTGTAATCCGGGATTATAGATATCAAATAATTTTATAAACCATTGGTATGAGCTTAATCCATTTACCGTTTCATGATATCCTCTGCTTTGTAATTTTTGATAGGTAAGCTCAGCAGCAGGCGAATCTTTTTTAAAAAAAGGTTCCGATGGCCAATCATTAACATTGATAAATGTTTTGAAGGGAAGCTCTTGCCAAGCAACGATAAATTGAACGAGTTCAGTAGTATCTGTAATAGGTACCGGAACGGTTTCTGGAGCTTGACTATTATAGGTTCGATTTAAAACAATATCCTGTATTGCTTTGTCGTGTAAATTTAAAAGATGTGGACCTCGTTCAGATTTTTTTGGATGTGAACAACTATGAATTGTCGGTATTACGGTAGTGCTGATGCAGATGTGTAGTAATAAAAAAATAATGAACATACATTCCTTCGAGATGCAAGAGCTTTATGATCTTTATTTTAAGATAATAGGCATGTAATAATGAAAGCAATCATTTTTTGATATTATTATTATATTTTTATTGGTATGATTTTACTGTGTTTATAGTTTTTAGTATGCATTGACAAATATCATGACATGATGTTTGTGTTTATAGTAACATGCATGAAGATTTGCAAAAAAGAGGTTAAACCATGCAATTATTTACTGGGAATGCTTTATGGGCATTAATCAAGCAATCTGACGGGATGAGCGTTGCCGTATTGCTACTTTTGTTTGGGATGTCAGTAATGTGTTGGGCTATTGCTTTGTATAAATATCTGGTAATCCGTCAAAAGGAAAAGGAGTTGCGTGAAGCTACGCAGCGTTTAAGCGCCGTTATTTCACTTGAGCAACTACTTGCCGTTGGTGAATCGATCGCAACAACGATACCAGGCCATGTTATTACACGGTCACTTGGTCTTGCCAAAACGATGCTCAGCGATCATCCCGGATTAAAAAAAAGCTTATCTGAGCGAGATATGAATGTGATATGCGCAGAGCTCGATGCGACCGTTAATACCATTATGGTGCATGAAGAATGTTATATGGTGGTTCTGAAAACAAGTGCAGAAGTTGCGCCGTTATTGGGATTATTCGGAACGATTTGGGGGTTGATTCATTCATTTGTGCGAATTAGCCAAGAACAAAGTGCCGATATTATTACCGTTGCCCCTGGTATTGCCGAAGCATTGATTACTACGTTAGTGGGTCTTATTGTTGCAATTCCGGCGTTGGTTTTATTTAATATTTTACAGCGACGCATTGTGGGAGTTGAACATCAGTTAGTAATGATTGCAGATCGTTGTGAGCGTGTTATACAAACAACTTTACAAAACCGAGATTAAATATGATGCGTAATAGAAGGCGTGGGAGAACGACAACGGGAAATCAGCCGCTCGTTACGTTAACACCATTAATCGATATGGCATTAACATTATTAGTGATCTTTATGGTAGCAACGCCGATGATGCATCGAGCGATTAAGGTTGAATTGCCAAAAGGCAATGTCGATGAATTAAAGGGGGCAAAGCCTGCAAAAAAAGAGATCGTTGTGTATATCGATAAACAAGAACATATGTATGTAAATGGCGATGTGATAAAAAAAGAGTCTGAATTAATCCCTCTGATTCAAAGATTGGCTCAAGAGTTAGCGGTAGATCTTGTCATGGTGAAAGCTGATGAAGGAGTTGCATATGGAAAAGTTATCACATTGGTAGATGCTATTAAAAGCATAGGGGGGATAACCTATGTTGCATTGGCAACACAAAAACCGCGAACAAAATAGCAAACGTTTACAAAAAATAATTAAATTTTCTGTGGGTATACATCTTATCCTCTTTTTTTGTACGTTTTTTGTGGTGACCGATGATGTAATGCATGTGGCAATGAATATTCCGGCACATGCGCGTATTGTTTGCTTGCCCTCATTTATGTTGCCACAGCAGCCAAACAGTCGACTGAAAATTATGGGAGCCCTGCACAAAGGCTCAAAATATTCATCAACTATACCGCAAAAAACGCTTGCTGTTAAAAAAATTGCAAAAAAGCCGATCACAAAAATTACTCAAGCAACAAAAACTATTGAACGGAAAAAATTGGTTCAGCTAAAAAAGCTTGTACAGAAAAAACTAAGTCCGGCATTTTTAAAAAAAATGACGGACAGGGAAGTTATTGTTCCAAAACAACCTGAGCCTATTGAGCAGCCAACAATAGAAACACCTTCAGTAGTGCAAAAACCTGAAGAGCAGATGGCGATTGCTGAACAGAATTCTGCTGAAGAGTTAGTTGTGTATATCGATAAAAATATGCAACAATCACTTGCTGTAGGGCAGGAATTGCGTGAAGCAATTGCTCAAGAATGGGCACCACCATTAGGTATCGCTGATGATACTAGTTGTGATGTTCAAGTAACGGTGGATGCTCAAGGGAAGGCAGAGCTATTAACGGTCGTGAAAAAATCTGGCATTGCAGTATTTGATATGGCGGCGCGGACTGCCGTATCACGAGCGAAATATCCAAAATCAGTGTGGGGAAAAACGATTGTAATTCATTTTGGTTAAGCAACTTTAGTGAAGGACGTATGATGAGATATATTGGTAAAAAAATGGTAAGCATACTGTTATGTATAACGTTCGTAGTATATGCGTCTCAAGAAGCATTGAAGGTAGATATCGATACGGTTGTAGATAACGCTCAAAAAACAAATATTTTAATAATACTTGCCACAGTAACGGAAAAATTTAAACAGCTGGCGGATTTGATTGCCCAAGATTTACGACATAGCGGGCAATGTTGTATTGTTATGCGTCAAGGTAAATTGCCGACTACAAAAAAAGAGGTCGAGGAGTTTTATAAGGAGGGTTACCCATTTGTTGTGTTTCTTTCATATGAAAAAAATTCAATAGAAGGCCGACTGTATGACGCGCTTGATATTGCAATGATGAAGGGTAAGCGTTGGCAACATAATGAAACCGATGGATGGGGAGTGGTGGCGCATACGATTGCACAAGATATTTGGATGGAGCTCATGGGATGCAAAGGAAGCTTTTTAACAAAGATAGCGTATGTGAAAAAGGATAAACGACGCTACAGTACTCAAAGTACCTCGTTATGTTTAGTTGATTGGGATGGAAAAAATCCTCAAGTTATTTTATCCAGTAAAAAAATTATGGTAGCTCCTTGCTGGAATAAACAAGCAGTAAATCCAGTTTTGTTTTTTTCAGAATTTACTAATAAGAATGTTCGCTTAATGGCAACTAACTTACAAGGTAATCGATGGCCGGTGATCGATACGGAAGGAACATTGGTTGGTATTTGTAATGGCAAGACAAATCATGAGGTTGTATATGGTAAGTCGGGCGATATTTGGACCTGCTCGTATGACGTTCAAACTAAAAAATGTTGCCATACTTTACTTATTCGGGAGTCCGGTATGTGCGCTTGTCCTACCCGATTGCCGAACGGCAATATTTTATATTGCTCTCGCGGAAAATTAAAGATGCGAGATGCAATAACAGGTAAGAGCACCGTTCTTCCCTGTTCAGGGCATTGTACTGCACCTGCATATCATGAGCCATCTCAAAAAGTAGTTTTTTCCAAAAAAATTAATGGTATTATGCAATTGTGTATATATGACATCAAAAAACAGATTGAGCGACAGATGACAGATACCATCGGTGATAAAATCGATCCAACGTGGTCACCATGCGGTTCTTATATCGCCTTTTGTTATACACAAGGTATACGAAGTGAAATATGCGTTTATAATGTGATAACCGGCGAACAGTACCGAGTAAGCCCAGAAAATGAATCTTGCGCATATCCTGCGTGGTCCCCTGGATCGCTTTTTTAAGGAAATCTCTTGTGAAATTTTATTAGCCGTTCGTCCCGAATGGATCAAAACAAGTCGGGCGACTTGTTTTGGGCGAGTTGAGGGATACGACGGCCGTTCGCAAAGAGAGATCTAACGCGTATTGAAGGAAATGGTATATTCCGGTATAATGTATAATGTCTTTCTTTAAGTTTTGTATAATTTTCCCCATTACATTATAGGTTCGGTATGAGTTTGAAAAAATTTAAAAATTCACCCAATATGGTCGTTTGGGCAGGAATATTTTTGGTTGTTAGTTTAGTTTTTTTAACAAAATTGATCGATTATTCGCGCAATATACAAGTATTTAATTATTCTGAATTTTTAAAGCATGTTGAGCTCAAAATGAAAATTGATTTTATCCTTAATACGCAAGAATTATGTGGGGTATTAAGTAACAAAACACAATTTGAAGTGGTTCTTCCAAAAACATTTCAGGATTGGGACTTTTTACGAAAACATGGGGTTGAGGTTATCATTGCGCCTCCAGCAGTTTCTATTGGATTTTGGCATATTTTAGGTCTTATATTGTTGCTCGGACTTCCATTGTTGGCATGGTTTTTTATGCGTCAATCACGTGGATCTGGCAATGGTGGCGGGAATATTTTTGCTATGGGCAAAAGTAAGGCAAAGATGTTTTTGCCATCTCAAATTAAAACGAACTTTAATTCAGTAGCAGGTGCAGCGGAAGCCAAAGAGGATTTGGCAGACGTTGTTGATTATTTAAAAAATCCTGAAAAATATCGTCGTTTAGGTGCAAGGCTTCCGAAGGGGGTATTGCTGGTAGGAGAGCCTGGTAATGGTAAAACGTTGTTAGCAAAAGCTGTTGCAGGTGAAGCGAACTGTCCATTTTTTAGTATCAGCGGTTCGGATTTTATTGAAGTTTTTGTTGGGGTTGGCGCAGCTCGTGTACGAGATTTATTTGCGCAGGTTCGTAAACATGCTCCGGCAATTGTTTTTATTGATGAAATCGATGCAGTTGGCCGTCAGCGTGGAAATGGGCTTGGTGGTGGTAATGATGAGCGTGAACAAACGTTAAACCAATTACTCACGGAGATGGATGGTTTTGATACGGCAACAGCATCGGTTGTAGTTCTTGCGGCAACGAATCGTCCTGATGTGCTCGATAAGGCTTTGTTGCGACCGGGTCGTTTTGATCGTCGAGTTGATGTGCCATATCCAGATTTAGCGAGTCGTGAGCAGATTCTCCAGGTTCATGTAAAGCCGGTTAAAGTTGATGCTACAGTGAACTTGCATAAAATTGCTCGTGGAACTCCTCGATTTACCGGGGCTGATTTGGCTAATTTAGTCAATGAAGCTGCGATTAATGCGGCAAAGCATAATGAAGATCGGGTCAATATTAAAGATTTTGAGGAAGCTCGCGATAGAATGTTGGTAGGAAAAGAATTAAAAACTATCGTATTGCTTGAAGATGAGCGTAGAATGACCGCATATCACGAAGCTGGACATGCATTAGTGCGATTATTGCTTCCTGCAAATACCGATCCTTTGTATAAGGTAACGATTGTTCCTCGTGGAGGAGCGCTTGGTGTTACTCATTCATTGCCAGAACGGGATAAATATTCTCAGTCTAAAGATGAGATGCTTGCATCAATTATGGCGGCATTGGGTGGTAGAATCGCGGAAGAGATTGTGTTTGATAAAGTTTCGACTGGGGCATATAGTGATTTTAAAGCTGCTTCGGGGTTAGCTCGCGCCATGGTATGCCATTACGGAATGTCGAGTGCATTGGGTCCAGTGGTTTATGAACCGGGAGGGGAGTTTCCTTATTCTCAAAGTACTGCTCAAATGATCGATCATGAGGTTCGAGCTTTGGTAGAGGAATGCTACAAAGAAGCGCGGCGATTATTGCTAGAAAATAGGGATAAGCTTGCAAGGTTAGCCGAAGCTTTACTCGAGCGAGAGACCATGGATGCGGCTGAGATTTATGAGCTGCTTGAAATTGCTCCTCGTGAGCAGCATGCGATTTCTTAAAATTCACTCATTAGATCTCTGCAGAAACTATAGTTTTTCCGTTCGCCCTGAGTAAGCGAAGCGCATCGAATTTCCGGGCCCCATGCCACTGCATGGGAGGAAATGGGTACGAACGGCCCTAATCAAGTTTCAGAAGAGTTCTATTCAACCTTACAGGTTCGGAGAGGACTTTTTCTATAAGCCCCTGATGTGTTCATTGTATGTCCTGTGAAATATTATCATGATGTTATCAATTTGTAAAAATAAAAATTTACAATTTGATTTTTTATGCTATAATAAGAAATATCCTTAATTGTGAGGATAATTATATAAAAACACATAGAGACAAGAGGAATTCTATGAAAAACCAATTAATATCTTTATTAACCATGTGCGTTGTGAGTAACATTGGATTACAGGCCGCGGCAGTGGAACAACAATCATATTCCTTCGCCTGTGATGGCAAACCAGCTCCAGCGCCCTCGCAGCCTTCGCAAGCTGGCCAAGCAGCTGCACAACCGGCTCTTCAGGACAGGTCGCCTTCGGCTGTTCAGCCCGCAGTTACAGCGTCTTTAAGCATTGGTGGTATTAAGGAAAGTGCAGCTAGCGGTGAAGGAGTTGCTAGGTTATATAACTTCGGTCAAAAGTTTTATGGGGAAGGAGAATATACGCGCGCTTTTGAATGTTTAGCGGAGGTAGATCTTGTCCATCTAACACCAGGGGAAAAAGCTAATGTGCAAAGAATGTTGGGTACCATGTATTATTATGGACGTGGCGTAGAGCAAGATGATAAGAAGGCATACGACTTTCTTAAACCTATAGTTCAAGCACAACTATCGCCAGCTATAAAATCAGACGTAGAAAATATGGTTTACATGTTGCAGGAAAAATTTCGCATGCTGCAGGAAAAATTTGAACGCCCTGCGCAGCGTGTTGCGGAAAAGGCAGAGCAGCCATCGCTCTCCCCCCTTTCGTTTGCTTTGCCGGCTATCTGTTTTTGGGTAGCTGTAAACGTAGTTAAGGCTATACGCGCTTCTGCAAGCAACTAACAGATTTGACCTATATTGATTTTTAATAAGCAGCACCCCTTTCTTTTGGAGAGGGGTGCTTTTCTGCAGAAACGTGACATTT
>Ga0206997_10223_pt1 | contig 13954 bp, 11 predicted proteins | sample Alteio_BWMinCont_3_FD_153478 | JGI IMG/M metagenome (GOLD analysis project Ga0206997, IMG submission 153478) | Enriched cells from forest soil in Barre Woods Harvard Forest LTER site, Petersham, Massachusetts, United States -... | ecosystem: Environmental > Terrestrial > Soil > Temperate forest >...
GTACTAAAAGATTTTGCTACGCGCGAACAAGTACATATCATTCGCCATCATTTAAGTTTACTGGCCAAAGACTTTGAGCGCTTTCAAAAACGCATGGATAGTTTAGAAAAACACATCAATCAAGCCAGTCAAGATGTGAAAGAAGTGAATACCTCTGCGCGCAAGATTAGTGAACAATTTTGTCGCATTGATCAAGCAGAGCTAACTGTTGAATTAAATTACGAGCCAAAGATATTAGTAGAGTCGTAACGGGAAGGTTTTCTTTTCCTGTTATTGCGAGGGCTTTCTACCTATGAGCTGTAATTACTTGAAGAGCTACGCAGCCCGTGGCAATCTCCTTAATAGTACTTCGTAGTTGGAGATTGCCACGGGCTGCATAGATTTTTCTTAAATCTAGCCCATTGGTATAAAGCCCTCGCAATGACAGGAAAAGAAAGTACAATCCTGATTGCTTAGCATACGTTGAAATACCTTAAACGTTCAGATTTGCGCCAAGGTCACGATGAACGTGAGGCAAGAAAAGCGGAGTTTACTTCCTATAAATGAGCATTTTCGAGCCGAGCGTTCGCGTGAGATTGGCCAAATATGAACGTTCTCACTACAGGGTAAGGAGTTACGACTAGACTAGTCTAAATAAATTTCACTGACCGTATCACGAGCAAATAAAAACTGTAATGCTTCAACCATATGGGTTGGCACACTGTCTTCATCAATCAATGCCGTGAGCTGTTCACAAATTTGCGCAAAGCTTTTTGTTTCTTGAAACCCAACGATTATTTCACCCAGCCAGGGTTGCACGGCTTGATAATAAGAAATTTGATCTTTACGCCAGATGATACAAGGAAGTGGTTGATTCTCTTTTTGCCAAGCGGGTAGCTCAGTTTTATCTTTGATTGCTTGCCAAACAGAAGTCACATTCCAATAAAACCAGCATACCGAAACGGAAGGATGCAACTGTAAACGAATGGCCGGCCAATCGTCTGGCTTTATTTCTGCGATTGCATTCGTATTTGCAATGGGCATATCCGCTGCATCGATTGCTTTGGCTAATATCCACTCAAACTCTGCCATTTCGATGAATTGCGGTTGCTGTTGCCCTATTGTGGATTGCTGTAAAAATAAAGTAAACCGATCGCCAAAATAACGGATATTCGGAACCTTGGATGGATATGCCGCCAAATATTCTAAGCCTAACTGCTCGAATGATTCATTGCCAATAAGATGCGTTAATGCTTCGTAATGAACTGTTAAGATTTCCACTAGCCGTAATCGATAGGCATCAAAATAGATTTGCATACGAATTGCTTCATCACCCGTAGGCGGCTCACTAATCGAAGACAATACTTTTGTATGCTCATTTAATAAATAGCATTTAAATTGTCGTTGCAAATCTTGCAATGCACCGCTATTACTAAAATCATTATCTAAATGTACATTCATGCCACCACCTGTTCCATTTGTGCAGCAATCTTCTTGGCCATTGCTAATTCAGTTAGCAATTGCGGAAGTTCAGGAATATGATCATCACGCTCTAATAAAGTTGAAACATCCGTAAAACGCTGTAAAGCTTTACCATATAACTGCCACACCTCATCTATCACATCATGATCATGTGTATCGATGATGTGACCGCCCATATTGCTATGGCCGGCAATGTGATATTGCTGCACACGCTCCGGCGGTATTCCAGCAATATATTGCTCGGCATCAAAATGATGATTGTAAGCGCTAACATAAATATTATTAATATCAAGTAAGATTAAACAATCTGCTTCTTTAGCAATTGCAGCGACAAAATCCCACTCGGTCATTTCTGATTCACGAAAGCACACATAACTGGATACGTTTTCCAGTGCAATGCGTTCACCTAAAAAGTCTTGCACCTGTTTTACACGGGCAACAATATGACGCACACTCTCTTCTGTATAGGGTAGCGGTAATAAATCATGCATGTTTGACCCACCAACACCAGTCCAACATAAATGATCGGATACCCAAGCAGGTTTGATTCGTTCTTTTAAATTTTTGAGTTGCTGTAAATAATCCCAATTTAATGGATCACAACTACCTATAGACATGGAAACACCATGCATCACTAATGGGTAGTGTTCACGAATACTTTCAAGATAGTAGTAAGGTCGACCACCAGGAACAAAGAAATCTTCGGTAATAAATTCGAACCAATCTACTTCTGGTAAGTTCTCTAGAATATATTCATAGTGAACTGTACGCAGACCGACACCAAAACCAAGGCATGGATACCTTAACTGTTCAGATGTTTTCGTCATATTATTTCCTTAAATTATTGACGTGACGATAGAGCTTATTTCGTCTGTTTGAAGGTTGGATAGAGCCTCTCAGCTCCAAAAAAAACAGGGTTTACGTGTTACACGTAAACCCTGATTTATAGAAATGGAGGTAAAACTAGCGATCATCTTGATCCATAGCTTTTTTACCTTTACACGAATTTGCACCTTTGTAGTCGCCTTTAACTGGCATTTGTGGCGCCATAACTGGGCTGGGTTTACCAAGGCATCTATTGAAACCGTTGCAGCCATTATAGACAAGACGGCAACCGCCCATACCTTTACAGTTATTAGCTGTAGCAGTAACTCCGCCTTCAGCAGCACCATTCATGCTTGCACAACCAACTACAAATAAACCTGCAGTGGCCACTGCAAGTAATTTTGCTTTCATATCGTCCATTACCTTCCTCTCCTTGTTTATTTCGACCAGGCCTGGCAAAAAAAACCGACCGTTTTAATTTAAAAACCAGCGTAGGGAAACAACATGTTATTTCCCTCGCCATAACTTCTATAACGCTCCGCGTGTAAGGGTACCCTACAGAGCATGTTGACATTATAGACGACGGTTGAATTTTTACACTGATTTTTATTCAGTTTCAAGAGCAAACCACCAAGAAAATTATGTATAAGCTTATATTTTAGTTCGATATCTATGTAACTTGCTGATAACATTAAATATATTTTAAGTGATGTTTATCTCATTACCAGCGTGTATTATACGATCCTAAATACTTTACTAAGGTATACAAGGTATAAAAAATGGAAAAATTATCAATCGAATCTGAAGTGTATACCGTATCCATTCTAAATCAATTGGTTCGTGCAACACTTGAAGAGCATTTCTTACCACTCTGGGTTGAAGGAGAATTAACTAATTTTAGTCGACCGAGTTCAGGTCATTGGTATTTCACATTAAAAGATAAGACTGCACAAGTGCGTTGTGCAATGTTTCGTGGTGCAAATCAACGAGTTAAAGATATTCCACAAGATGGTATGCAAGTTTTAATACACGCTAATGTTAGTTTATATGAAGGTCGTGGTGAATATCAGCTCATTGTCGATCATCTTGAACCAGCCGGCGATGGCGCACTCATGCGTGCATTTAATTTGTTAAAAGAGAAACTTGCCAAAGAAGGTTTGTTTGCAGCGGAACATAAAAAAGTAATTCCTGCATTTCCGCGCAGGCTTGGTGTGGTTACCTCAGCTACGGGTGCAGCCATTCAAGATATATTGAAAGTGTTAAAGCACCGCGCACCCAATTTACCGATCATCATCTATCCTGCTGCAGTACAAGGTGAACAAGCGCCTACACAACTCATCCGTGCCATACAACTCGCAGTATCACGAAAAGAGTGCGATGTGCTCATATTGGCGCGCGGCGGTGGTTCAATGGAAGACTTGTGGGCTTTTAACGATGAACAACTGGCACGCACGATTTATTCATGTGCGATACCTATAGTTAGCGGAATTGGTCACGAAATCGACTTTACCATTGCTGACTTTGTCGCCGATGAACGTGCCCCGACACCTTCGGCTGCGGCCGTGCGTGTGAGTCCAAACCATGCGGAGCTCCAACAAATAGTTTTTATGTTACAAAAACGTCTACGTCAATATACCCAGCAGCGTTTGCTTCATTTTAAACAACAATTGCACCAGTTTTGTTTGCGTTTAGTACACCCCAAAATTCGCCTGCAACAGCTGGTGCAACAACTGGATCATTTAGAACAACGGTTAATCCATACACCACGCGGTTGGCTCGTTGCACGCAAGCACTTGGCTTTGCAGATGCAGAGTCGTCTAGCGGCACAACATCCGCATGCAATGCTCGAGCGGCTTGCATTAACCATCAAGCATTTGCATAAACGTTTTCAACAAGCATTTGAACAAATGATGAAACAAAAACAGCAGCAAGTGAGTGAATTCGCACATGCATTGCATGCGATGAGTCCATTGGCCACCCTGTCGCGCGGATATGCAATTGTATTAACTGAAGAACAAAAAGTTGTCGACAGCATTCAAAAAGTAAACGTCGAGCAACAAATTATTGTGCGCGTTAAAGATGGTCAATTGATCAGTCGGGTGATCAAGAAGATTGCTGAAGGTGGATGAGGGCTCACACTTTGCCATGCTTTTTACGCTTTTGTTTATTTTTACGTTCAAAATATTTAATCAACAAACGATCAAATAATTGTAAGCGGCCACATTGACGATAATATTTATAAAAACGTAATCGATCCGTACGTGAAAAACCAGAATCATAGCGATACATTTTAGCCAGATCACGAATGGATGCCCGTAAAAATGCACAGGCTTTTTTAGCTTTCTCCAAATCAATCACTGCGATATGAATTGGATCTTGTTCAGGTACTGGATATTGCACAAAAATATGTTTGTTATAAAAACAATTATGACGCATCGGTATTTGATGGAATTGCCGCACCATTTGAGCAACAGATGCAGTAATTCTCTTTTTCAAGTTAAAAGCAACTTTACGCCCTGCTAATTTATCTAAAGAAATAAATTCATCCAATGCGCGCAAGATTAATATGGCTTGGTATTTTTCATTATTTCTTTCAGAAAAATAAAGTATTTGCGGTACCAGAATATTTTCTTTTTTTAATTTTAAGAGGTTTTTATATTCACGTTGTAAAAATGCTTTGCCTCTGATTCTAGAGAGCAAGGGATAATAATGGTGACTAAGCTGACGTTTAATATATACTTGCACAGCTCCACCTTGCGGTAACTGCAAAGTATGACAGATAACATTACTCCAACCACCATGGCGTTTGTTAGGCACTTCAACAAAATCTGTTTGCAGCTGCCAAATGGCAGCGAAATCACGCAGACCGTTATAATCAAAAATTTCACGCCATGAATCAGAGTGATAAATAGGTTCGTTTGTCATAATAAGATATATCTTTTTTTGTTCTTCCATTGAAAATATTTAATTGATACTCGATCAAAAAAATTCAACTTCCCTTTGCCGCGGTAATCTTTGTAAAAACGCAACATGTCTGTATTAGACCAACCCTGTTGACGACGATGCATTTTACTTAAATCTTGCCACATATTGCGTATGCGCGAACAAGATAACTTTGCTTTTTCCAGATCGATTAACACCACATGAATGGGGCAATGCAAATTATTATCATAACGAATAAAAATATGCTTCTCGAATAAGCAATTATGGTGCAAATGACTTTGGTGTAGACGGCGTACCGTTTCGGCGATAGACGCACTAATCTTTCTTTTTAATGCAAATGAAATATGCTGTGCTTGCAACTTATCTAAAGAGATATATTGGTCGAGCGCACGCAAGATTAAAATAACTTGATTGTTTTTTGCGCGTTGTTCAAAATAAAGAATCTCTGGTACTGCTACATTTGCTTTATTTAATCTTTGTAGATTTTTAAATTCTCGCAGAAAAGTTGGTCGCCCCTTAACGATGGTTGGCAATATTGAGCGGCAAAGATGGTTTTGTTGACGTTTGATATAAACATCAACAGTGCCCCCCTCCGGCAATTTTAGTGTATGCAATGCAACATAACTCCAACCGCCTCGCCTTTCATTGCCTGGCTCTACCCGGTTAATTTGCAAATTCCAAATTGCGGCGAAATCGTCCAGGTGGTTAAAAGCAAATACATTTTGCCAATAAGCTGAAGGATACCAAGGTTTGTTGACCATATGATTCTTCAAGTTAAAATTGTGTGACATTAGTATGCACAAAGCCTATCGTATGTGCAAATATTTTTGTGGGTTATAATATTAATTAGTATCATGGTATTATGCGTTTAAATGAGATGATACTCTGGAAAAAGCATGCAGAAAAAGATATTGATTGTTGATGATGAAGCACCCATTCGAGAAATGGTTGACTTAATCTTGCGTCGCTCTGGATTCACCGTCTTACAAGCGGCAACGGAACAACAAACCTATGAGCAACTTTTACACAAGCCCGACCTTATCCTAATGGATTGGATGTTGACTGATTGTAGTGGCATTGATATAGCCAAAAAGTTACGCCGCAGTGAAATAAACCAAGAAATCCCCATTATCATGCTCACTGCTCGCGCTGAGGAAGATGATAAAGTTCGCGCACTTGAATATGCGGTTGATGATTATATTGTTAAACCGTTTTCCCCGCGCGAGTTAACTGCGCGTATTCAAGCCGTATTACGACGCAGTTCACCCGAGCTAATGGGTAAAATCCTGCAATTGGGCACGTTAATCATTGACACCGCGAAACACATGATTAAAGTAAACCAATCCATCATTAAATTATCGCCCATTGAATATCGATTACTGTATTTTTTCGCCACACATCCCGATCGAATATACAGCCGCGAACAAATTATTGATCAAGTGTGGGGGCAACAAAGCTATATCGATGAGCGTACTGTTGATGTTCAAATTCGTCGACTGCGTAAAGCACTCAGTACAACAGGTCACGGCAACTTGATTCAAACCGTGCGCAGTGTTGGTTATATTTTATCAACCCCAACAAATAGTTGCTCATGAAATTTTATAGCTACGAACTCATTTTTTTAAGTTTATTAATTTTTACCTGCTTAGTAGTAGATAAAAATTTACTTCTTTATTGTGCGTTTTCTTATATTATTTGGCACTTTATTAATGCTGTGCGTTTATTAAATTGGCTACAACAAAAAGAAGCACAAAAAACACCACAAAGCTTAGGATTATGGCATGCCATTTTCCAACATATCCAACAACAAAAAAATCAACTGCTAGACGTTAATCATCGTTTAAAAAATTTAGAACACATTCGTCAAGATTTTGTTGCCAATGTTTCGCATGAATTACGCACACCATTAACAGTCATTCACGGATACTTGGAAACACTGATTGAAGAATTGTCTAACCCAGCAACCGCTGCTGGTGATCATTTACCCGTAGCACAAATCTATCAACAAATGCAGCAACAAACCTTACGCATGGAACGACTCGTTAAAGATTTATTATTACTCTCTCGCTTAGAAAGTGGCACGCCAAAAGAAGATGAACAAGAATGGATTGCATTAGAACAATTATTTGCAGCCATTCGCGATGATGCAGAAGCGCTATCGGCACAACATCAAATCGAATTAAATGTAGCCAAACAACTGAAACTCTGGGGCAGAAAAGCTGAATTGCAGAGTGCGTTTTCCAATTTGGTTTTTAACGCTGTTCACTACACCCCTCCTGGCGGCACCATTCGTGTATCTGCTTACCAAGACAGCCATAGCATCCACATTGAAATAGAAGACAACGGCATTGGTATTGGGGCTGAACATATCCCTCGCCTGACCGAACGTTTTTATCGGGTCAACGCGAGTCGTTCACGGCATACGGGTGGTACAGGATTAGGTTTGGCCATTGTGAAACATGTGTTATTGCGCCATCACGCACAATTACATATTAAAAGTGAAGTGAATCGCGGTAGTCGTTTTCGTTGTGATTTTCCAGTTTAATTCTATTGATGGTCGGGTTTGGGGGTGCGGGTGGTCGGGGTGGCCGGATTTGAACCGACGACCACTTGTCCCCCAGACAAGTGCGCTACCAGGCTGCGCTACACCCCGAAAATGATTTTGCATTTTAATGAGATCAGGAGTTAATTACCAGGAAATTAGGATTATTTACAAAATGAAGGTATCCACCCACGAGCCGGTCTAATCGGTTGCTCATCATCATAGATATCCCTAACCTCAATGCCTTGCGTGCTTAAGAGTGCTTTTCGACCATGCCCATCGCCAACAACACGCTCCAAAGAAAGGTCATCTAATGGAGCCATCTCTTGTGCGCGACGAGGATCTAAGTCGAATTCTTCCTCATAAAACGGATTAACCTTTTCATACTGAGCTTTTGGTTTCGCTCGACAACAGCAGCAACACACGAATGTAACAATTGCTGCGGCGGCAACCTCAAGTAACGCTGTTGCCGCACTGCCAATGGCAAGTCCTAAATAAACAACATGCGGAATGATTGCGGTAGGACTCACCCAAGCAAATGTGATGGTCGATAAAAAAGTAATGATTTTGGGGCTGAGTGCTATTGCCCAAGGTACCGCCAATAAAACGCTTCCAGTCCAGATGGCTAAAGCAACACAGATGACAAAAATTAGCGCTAACATGACACCCAGCGCAATTTTCCACCCTAAGCTGCATTTACCGGCTTTTTCTGCAGCTAATTTTTCTGCTTGTTCTTTTTTACTTGCTGTCTCTTCTTCCTCTTGCTTGAGCTCATCACTAAACTTTTCCCGCTCTAAAGTCTGTAGAAAATTGCTAATCGTTTGCGTGACTGCCTGTTTATCTTGGGCAGAAATATATGTTCCTTTGTTTGAACTATTTTGCCCTAGAAATACAAGAGATTCGCTTTTTAGCCAATCCAGTAAACACCTTAGGTTTTCCAACACTTGATCATAGCTATCGCGCTGCGGCTTCGTACAACAACTATAAAAATACTCCATTCCATCTTCCCTATCCGCTGCAGCCAAAGCGCCGACCCTACGCTTACGGTGAGGTTGGTCTGGTATCGTTTCTAGATAACCGGTAACTAGAGAAAAAAAGAGGGGTTTGATGATGACTTCTGGTCTTCTGCCGAATGCAAAAAAGCCTGGCGCTTTGGGTTGTTGACTCTTCTCGTAACATTTGTCCCAATATAAATACACTTCTTTGGAGATTTGAATAATCAACCACTGACCCAACTCAGATTCTTTCTTCTCAATTGAAATATGGCCAGCTATATTATTATCTTCGCTGGCATTGATTCTAATCTCATATATTGCCATTTATTGTTCCTGATCATTGTTTTGCATCATTTGCCGAATTTAGGTTAACACATGGAAAATATTTGATTTTGGCAAAAAAAGAAAGCGTTGACAGTGAAAAGTTTAGCATCTGGCCATCCTACCCCATCTATGCAGAAAAACCCTAATTTTTCTGGGAAATATATTCATTATTGCATGTATCCGAAACCTGCTAAAACCATAATATGCCCCCAAAAACTATTTCCCTATCTAGAAATTCAGGCGGATGTCAATTGCAAAATTTTAAAAAAATGACGTTGACTCAAGCAAAGTCTAACGATATCCTTGCACCTTGTTCTCATAAATCGTATTCGTAATTAACATTAACGAGGAGTATAACATGGCAGATAAACACCCTGAACTAACCCTAGCAACATCTACTGCACCAGCCCAAGAAGACGATATTGATGCACAGATACGAGCAGAAGAAGAAGCAGAGCGGAAACTTGAAGCAGAAAAACAAGCATTAGAGGCACAACTCAAGCAACAAGAAGAAGAGCAACAACGCCAGGAAGAATTAGCTCGTAAGCAAGAAGAAGCTGAACGTAAACGCCAAGAAGAACTAGCTCGTAAACAGGCCGAAGAAACTGAACGTAAACGTAAAGAAGATGAAGAAGCTCGTAAACAAGCTCAAGAAACTGAACGTAAACGTCAGGAAGAAGAAGCTCGTAAACAAGCCCAAGAAACTGAACGTAAACGTCAGGAAGAAGAAGCTCGTAAACAAGCCCAAGAAACTGAACGTAAACGTCAGGAAGAACTAGCTCGTAAACAGGCCGAAGAAGCTGAACGTAAACGTAAAGAAGATGAAGAAGCTCGTAAGCAACAAGAAGAAGCTGAACGTAAACGCCAAGAAGAACTAGCTCGTAAGCAACAAGAAGAAGCTGAACGCAAACGCAAAGAAGAGGAAGCTCGTAAGCAACAAGAAGAAGCTGAACGTAAACGTCAGGAAGAAGAAGCTCGTAAGCAACAAGAAGAAGCTGAACGTAAACACCAAGAAGAACTAGCTCGTAAGCAACAAGAAGAAGCTGAACGTAAACGCCAAGAAGAACTAGCTCGTAAGCAACAAGAAGAAGCTGAACGCAAACGCAAAGAAGAAGAAGCTCGTAAGCAACAAGAAGAAGCCGAACGTAAACGCCAGGAAGAAGAAGTTAAGAAAAAAGCCGAAGAAGAAAAAGCCAGGAAATTAGCACTGCTAGAGCAAAAAAGAAAAGAGAGAGCGCTAAAAGAACAGGAATCTGAAGCTCTTAAAGCACGTATCGGCACACCTCCGAGCACCCCAACTAAGGCTGGTGCTGTTTCGTCACCTGCAGCACTTAAAACCCCAGCTACTTCACCGGCACCTACGACTACTGTAGCTCCTCTACCAACACCTGATATTGATGCTCTTTTAAATACGCTAACACCGTCCCCATCTTCTTCAACAGCTGCGCCACATGTTCCTACACCAGTTCTAGCTTCAACAACTCCTGCACCAGCTCCAACTTCAGTACCTGTTCTACCAGTTGTGGCTTCTGCATCTAAACTTTTATCTGCAGAAGAATTAGAAGTTCAGAAACTTGAAGCAAAGCTAAATGAAGCAAATAGGCTAAAAGAAGAGAGAAGGAAGCAAAGAGAAGCAGATAAAGCCGCTGGCAACAAAACAACAGCAGCCACAGTCGCACCGACAGCAGTTGCAGCTAAAACTGCAGCTAAACCTGCCGCAGCACCTACTCCTGCTCCTGCACCTGCTCCTTCTGCTAAAGCACCAGAAGAACCTGGCTTTTGGGGTAGCCTATTTGGTAGTAAAAGTGAGAAAGATGCGAAACCAGCAGCTACTGCTCCAGCTCCTGCATCAACTTCTACAGCGCCTACTAAACAGCATCAGGCCCACAGCACAGCAGCACCATCGGCAGCTCCAAAACCTAGCCACACACCTGTAGTAGAACCAATGCTTTCAGCAACTCCAACAGGTGAATTTTCAACTATACCATTAGATGATGCTCCCGTTCGCTCTAGAGCAACTGTTAACGCTAAATCAGATGAAGCTAATGTTATTAGACTACTTACCTTGTGTGTGCTCTATAGTGTAAGTAAATCTGAATCAACTATAGATGGAAAGTGGCGCGAAGGAGTTACTCAAGATCTATTTGTAACGGATGAAGATCAAGCGTCACTATTGATAGAACTATACAGTGCCGCGTTGGATCACACAAAGGGTTGTGCTGAGAAAGGAAAAGCTGGCTTAGAACAGTTTAACAACGAGCTAAGAAAGGGCCATGCACTAGACATGCTTACGCTCTACAGAGAGAAACACGGAGAACTTGCTGCTGGTAAACCACAACCACCACTGTTGACAGCAACACCTGCATCTGTACCAGCACCATCACCTGCAGTTCCACCATCGGCTAAAGGTGGCACAAGCATCTTTGCTAAGCCTGCTGCTACTGTTAATGGCGCTGGAACAGGTCTTCTAGTTGCAGATGCTACACCAGGAGTACCCAGTGCAACACCTGATCCGCTAGCTCCCCCTGCTTCGAGCACATCCTCGAAACCAGGTCAACGGAAGTAAGACTTAGGACACGCTCTAAAAACCCGGGGTTCATGACTGAAACCCGGGTTTTTTTATGCCCGCGATTCTCGGTAGGGTTATTTTAGGAATACAAACTTAGCTGCGTAATTCGGCGGCAAATTGTTGCACCATTTTAGTAACCACTTGTGCGATAGCTTGATTAATTTCTTCATCTTGTAAGGTGCGATCCAAACAAGCAAATGTTAAACGCGCAGCCACACTTTTTTTATCTGCTGCAATACGGTCGCCCAGATAAACATCAAAAAGCGCTACATTGCTCAGCCAAAGGCCTGCCGAATCTTGTATACAATGTAAAATATCTGCAGCCGAAATTTTTCGATCAAGCAAAAAAGCTAAGTCACGCCACACTGAAGGAAATTTACTCACCTCGCGCGCTTGCACAATTTGTGCTTGCTGTAACGCGGCCAATTTAATTTCAAACAGTATAGGCGCCATGCTGAGCTCGAGTTCTTGTTGTAAAGCAGGATGTAACACACCCACCATGCCCACTGGTTGATTTTGAAATAATATTTGTGCGGTTTGTCCCGGATGCAAAGCCGCGTGTTCGCCACGACTAAATTGCCACTGTGATGGTTGCTGCGTGGCTGCAATTAATTGCTCAATATCGTGTTTCACTGCAAAAAAATCCACGACTTGTGCTGGTTCGCCCCATTGAATGGGAAAGCGTGAGCCATACGCTAATCCGGCAAGCATTTGATCTTGACTGGGCAAATCGTCATGCTCTTGTGGCAAATAACGTCGTCCAACTTCAAATAGACGCACCCGTGCGGCCTGACGATTTAAATTATATTGCAATGTGGTCAACAAACCCGGCCACAAGCTGGTACGCATCTGCACCAATTCAGCCGATAAGGGATTTTGCAAAGAAAGACCCGTTATCGTGGGATTAATGAGTTGATTTAATCTGGGTGACACAAAGCTATAAGTAATTGCCTCGGTATATCCATTAACAACCAATATTTGCTGCAATAAACCAACGGATAACTGTTTTTCACTCGCCGCAGAAAAATTAGACATACAGAGCACGCGCTTTGGAATAAGATGAAAACCATAAAGTCTTGCGACTTCCTCGATTAAATCAACTTCCAAATTAAGATCAAAACGATGTGAAGGAATTTGTACTTGCCAACCTTCTGCAATAGCCTTCGGTGTTAACTCTAAAGCTTGTAAATTCTTGACAACAGTTGTTGCAGGAATGTCTACACCAATCAGTTGTTGCAAACGCGATTGGCGCAGCGTTAATTGTGGGCGCTTAGGTAATTGTTCTGGATAAACTAATTTAACCACTTCACTTACTTGACCCCCACCATAATGGCACAATAATTCGACGACGCGCGCTAAGGCTAATTCTTGTAATTCAGGATCGACGCCGCGTTCAAAACGCATAGAAGCATCCGTATTTAAACCATAAGAACGCGCGGTACCACTCACTACTGCCGGTGCAAAAAACGCAGATTCTAAAAATACCGCTCTCGTTGTGCCATCTACTTCTGTATTGAGGCCGCCCATCACACCGGCTAAAGCAATCGGGCCAGCTTCATCTGTAATCAGCAAATTTGGTTCACGCAATTGTATTTTGCTACCATTTAATAACAGTAATTGTTCGGCTGGTTTTGCATAGCGTACACGTAATGCACCGTTCAATTTTTGTCGGTCAAAAGCGTGCAAGGGCTGCCCCAGTTCTAACATCACATAATTAGTCACATCGACAATAAGTGAATGCACGCGTATACCACTGCGGCGTAAGCGTTCTTGCATCCAAATGGGTGTTGCAGCATTGGCAACTATATCTGAAACAACGCAGCCAAAATAACTGGGACAAGCCTCAGGCACCGCAACCGCAACTTGGATGGGACATGGAAATTGACCAACAATTGGCGCCACAGCAGGCGGATGCATTTGCAAATCATTTTTTGCTGCAACTTCACGTGCTACGCCGCGTACACTCAAACAATCACCCCGATTTGGTGTTAACTCAAGCTCAATGGTTACATCATCTAGTTCTAAATAATCACTCAACTTGGCGCCAACGGGTGCATCAGGCGGTAATGCCCAAATTGCTTTTTCTAAAGAGTCGTTTGGTAACTCTGCAGGCAAATCTTGTGCAGCGGGCAATTGTTGCAAACCCAATTCCGCTTGGGTACACAACATACCAAAAGAGCGTACCCCTTTTTTATCAACCGCTTGTATGGTCCCTAAACTTGGTAACACAGCACCGACACAGGCCACTGCTACGTTCATACCGACAGATAAATTCAATGCGCCACAAACAATGGT
>Ga0206997_10224_pt1 | contig 13924 bp, 18 predicted proteins | sample Alteio_BWMinCont_3_FD_153478 | JGI IMG/M metagenome (GOLD analysis project Ga0206997, IMG submission 153478) | Enriched cells from forest soil in Barre Woods Harvard Forest LTER site, Petersham, Massachusetts, United States -... | ecosystem: Environmental > Terrestrial > Soil > Temperate forest >...
GGACATCCCGCTCATCCCCACCACCCAGCTCCATCAGCCGCTGGGCGGATCGTCTCGCGCAGCAAGTCGGCGTCTGGGGCCTTCTCCACGAACGCGCGATGGGTTCATCACCTCGTCGGTCATCGGTGGTTCCTCGAATCAGGTTGGTGTTAGCAAGCCGACCCTACCGGCGAACCGCCGGTGACCACCGCAAATCCTCCGCCCGCTACGGCGCTATTTGAGGGCGCAGTGTAGACGGCTTTGCTCTACCGAGCTACACCACCACAGGGGAAACGACCTCCGTGCCCGTCCTTGGCGAAGCAACTGCCCGAAAGAGCTCAATGGTTCAGAAAACTGAACTAGCGAACCTGCCCTTGCGGGTTCGGCTGTCCGACCTAACCGGCGATAGCGACGCGTTGCGCCGCGCTTTGGCCGTACTACCGGACCCGGCGGGCTCAGAAATTGTTTTTTCTTTAGACGATCCCGATCCGCAGGTGATCGTATATTTGGAAGCCGGATACACGGGCCTGGGTCATCTACTTTCTATCGTGCAATCGATAGCGAGTTTCCCGCAAGCCAGGCACTTCATGTTTTCAGAGAGCGATTGGCCCTTTCCTGTACTACCGGGACGGTACTGCTCACTGACCCGGTCTTATCCCTGGGCCGCTGCGTGGTCCTATCTCCTGCGACCATCATTCTTGGACATCGAGCAGCCATCAAACATCAAATACTTTTTTTCATTCCTTGGCCGCGCGAGCACGCATTCGATCCGCTCGGATGTGCTCCGACTCGATTCGGATACGAGCCCCTGCCTTGACGCGTCTTCAGCGGCTACGCGCTTTCCGAATTTCGATTACAGCAGAACTTACGACGAGTTGCTTCGCGACTCGCAATTCATTCTTTGCCCGCGAGGGATCGGCGCATCGAGTGTTAGAATCTTTGAGGCGATGCGGGCCGGACGCGTTCCCGTCATCATCAGCGACGATTGGCTCCCCGCTCCCGGACTGCCATGGAAAGACATATCCGTGCGCATACTGGAAAAGGAAATCTCTTCTATTCCAGACGTCTTGTCCCGAATCCCCAACCCACTCAAGATGGGGGTAAAGAGCAGAGAGCTTTATGACCAGTACTTTTCGCGCGAAGTATTTCTAAAGAGCCTTGTTAAGAGCATTCTATCGGATCGCGAGACATCCAATTCAATTTGCGCGTTGCTCTATCGGGCGCTGCGGTCGCTCTCGCTCCGAGAGACCAGATCGCTCATTCCTTGGAAGCGCAGATTTCCGCATCCAAGTCACCAGCAGAGATTCCTTGCAGGCGAATGAGCTGCTGCATCGGTGGTCGCGATGGAACCGGCGAAGCGTTTCAGGGCGGTCCGGGTATCCCGCTGCTGCCGTCGCAGGCCGATTACCCTATCTTTGAGGCCGACATGTTAGCATCGAGGTGTAAACACGAAATGGACCGGCCACGATGGCAATAAGATCGCTGCTCAAGAACACGCCGTTCTATGCTGCCTATTTCGTGAACAGGCATGCTCATCGTCTATCGGAGTGGACCGCAAGCGACGATAAAGCGCTAAACTTTTATCTCCCGTTGGTGCAACCGGGCGATCTAGTGTTCGACGTTGGAGCGAACGTCGGCGAGCGTTCAAAGATATTCAGAATGTGTGGGGCGCGGGTAATCGCCATAGAGCCCCAGCCGCTCTGTGTTCGCGTGATAAAAAGAGCGTGGGATGATGTCACTGTCGTTCAATGCGCCGTGTCGGATACAGTTCGATCAGACAAGCTCTATCTTACCTCATTTCATCCGCACGCCAGTATGTCGGCGGATTGGAAGGGCGGTAGCCGGACGATGGATATTCATACCACGACGTTGGATTTGCTCATTGAGTGCTACGGCATCCCAGCGTTCATAAAAATTGATGTCGAGGGTCACGAGATTCAGGTTCTTCGCGGGCTGTCTCAGCCGATCCAGCTTGTCAGTTTTGAGTTTCACGACGACAGACTGCCGGACGCAATGGCCTGTTTCGAAAGGTTGCAACAACTCGGCGACTACGAATTCAACTACTGCGTTGAGGAAGAACAGTCGTTCCAAAGTGGGTGGGTGACGCGCGCAGCTATCGAGGCGGGACTATTCCAAAGGCCTCCGCACTATGGCGACATTTATGCGCGCTTGCGGGCCCGGTCCGTGGTATCTAATCCGTGAGCGTATGAAACAAGTTGTAGCTACCCCGCGCCCAGCGTTTTGCGACGTCGTCTGTAGCGCCACCGACGCGCTGCAAAATCGTGAACCCGTGACGTAGCGTTGCCTCGGTGTGCAGCTGGATGGCTGTCCACCCGCCGTCCTGAGAGCTTATTCAATTGACGAATTCGCGCTCCTCTGGATGAGGTTGAAAAACGTCGACCTTGAGCCAATTGTCAGGGCTCTGGGCAGCGTCTTCCGCGAACGTGGGCGTGAGACGATGGCGGCTCCATGTTATGGACTAGGACGAGCGCGTTTGGTAGCGCCTAGAATTTCTTCAGTGTATCAGTTATTCCAAGGCAGAGCTTAGCACACTATGGTTGGCCCGGTGAAAATTGTCATGCTGTTGACGGACGGCTTCGGAGGTTTGGGCGGCATTGCGAAATTCAACAGAGACTTCATGCAAGCCCTCGACGCGTCCTGCGTCGCCGAGAGAGTGTATGTTTTTCCTCGTCTAGTAGCTCACCCGATCGACGAAGCAGTCCCGGAGTCGGTGGTGTACGACCGAAAAGCCGCCGGAGGTAAGTTTGCCTTCTTGCGCCGTGTGCTTCGGTACGCGTGGTGCGGGTCCAAGCCCGATTTGGTCATCTGCGGCCATCTGAATTTACTTCCGGCGGCCTGGCTTCTGGCTCGGCTTCGCGGTGCGCGCTTGGCCCTCGTCATTCATGGCATTGAAGCTTGGAAGCCGCGCTCTTGGCTCTATGGGTTGATGCTGAGGTCTGTGTACAGCTTCATCGCAGTGAGCCGGTACTCCGCCGAACGATTCGCCGCATGGTCAAACGTTTCGAAGAAGCAGTTTTTCATCCTGCCTAATTGCGTTGACCTTAATTTGTTTATTCCACAAACGCGCGACGTGAAGCTCATCGAGCGCTACGGCATTCGGGATAACAACTTGATCCTTACAATGGGGCGGATTGCATCACAGGAACGCTACAAGGGCTTCGATGAAGTCATCGAAGTGATGCCGGAGTTGCTTCGGCGATTTCCAAAATTGAAATATATGATTGTTGGTGATGGCGATGACCGCACTAGGCTGGAAGAAAAGGTGAAGTCTCTGGGCTTATCCGAACGAATTATTTTTACCGGCAAGATTGCGGAACACGAAAAAGTAGCGCACTATTGCCTCGCGGACGCATACGTCATGCCGAGTTACGGCGAGGGATTCGGTATCGTGTTTCTCGAAGCTCTTGCCTGTGCAGTTCCGGTGATCGGTAGCAAGGTGGACGGCTCACGCGAAGCGTTGCAAGGCGGCCAACTTGGCCGTCTTGTCGATCCAATGCTTCCTGAGGAGCTGGTTGAAGCGATCACCGACGTACTGACAGTCGGTTCGTCTCGACAGCGAAACAATTTGGTAAAATGTCTTGATGTTACCTATTTCAAATCGAGGGTGACCGAATGGGTGATGGCACAGAGTGCAAAGAATTGATCCCTCAGGAGCTTACTTGCCGCCTAGAGTTGATGGATAGAGCCTGAGAACCAAACGGAAATTGGGTGAGCTCGGAATTCGTCCCCCCCTTTTGGGAATCTCTCCAGAGTTAAATCGGCAGGATTTTGTTCTGATGAGATTCGGAGATCGTCCGTGGGCGGTGAGACAATCGAACGGGTGAGCTGTTTAGCTATGTTCACCTGCAGACGCGCGCGCGGCGTGATCATCCGCTGCGAGCGATCCGTATGATCGTGAATGTTGTTGCGCTGGAGCCCGCGAGTTTGTGGCGCTTTATTCGGCGGCCATCGATCCAGCCGGAGAAGCTGCTGCGGGCGATGCTGTTGCAGGCGTTTTATTCGATCCGCTCAGAGCAACTTCTGATGGCGGCTGGAACACGACCTGATGTTCCGCTGGTTTGTCGGAATCGACTTTGACGACGCGGCTCGGGAGCATTCGGTCTTCTCGTAGAACCGCGACCGGCTGCTGGAGGACGTCGCGGCGAAGTTCCTGGCCGCGGTGCTGGCGCAGCCCACGGTGAAGAAGCTTTTGTCGAGCGATCACTTGTCGGTGGTGCGTCTACCAAAGTTGATAGCGGAGGCCGGCTGATGGAAGGTGCCGGGATGCGCCAACGCCTTTTGCCGGCCGGGGGGACAACCGGCACACCGACTTCATCCTCGATTTCGAGTTCTTCAACAGCCTGCAAAAAGGCCTTCGCCGGATGCGTACGGGATGTATGACGTCCAGCGATTTTTAGATACGTGGAATATTCGTGTGATTTTCGATGTAGGGCGAATATTCGCCAGACTGCGGTTGAGCTTTGCAGATACTTTCCTTCAGGCGTCGATGCGATCAGATAACGTGACGCGGTCTCCTCCCTGACGTTGGCACTTAGGCGCGAGCAGGCGGGCCATCCACGAGCCCGAGTCGGGCTTCAATTTGCCTGGTCGCGGGTGTACGCTCGAACCAAAGTTAGCGCTTCTCGCGAGTCCTTCGATGAACCGGGTTTTCTGGTGAGCGAGCCGAATACGATCGTGCAATATGCAAAAATCTAATTCCTCACTGGATTTGTTGGGCGTTCCGGAAAAGCTTCGCTACAATTCGGAGCTCTTGCGGATGCTACTAAAGCAGAGGCGAGACGTTGACTGCACTTGGCTCGCCGAGGTGTTTGCCGAGTATGACAAATATTGCCGGAAATTCGTCGGCAAGCCGCTCAAGGAGTGCCGCGCGGTTGAAATCGGATTCGGGGCAAGACCGTTTCGTTTTTTCTTTCTGCTGACGATGGGGGTGGATGTCTACGGCGTCGACCTTGATGCGCCGCTGATTAAAATGTCACTTTCCGACCTCAATGGCATCCGGAAGAACAACGGATTGGAGCGCGCCGTAAAGTCGTTCGCCAGATGGCTCGTTGTGCAGCGAAAGCAGTACGAAGAGCTGGCTCGATTTTGCGCGAAACACAGCGACCGGGATATACGATCCTTTGATGACATCATCGTGCGAGCTCAGGGAAGGTTGATTGTGTCGGACGCCGGGTCCAAAGAGTTCTGGAGCCGATTTAACGAACCGCTTCAGTTCATTTACTCAGAGGACGTGTTCGAGCATTTGCCGCCCGACACACTGGATTGCGTCCTGCAGAGAATTTGGGAGCACTTGGCTCCGACGGGCGTCGCTATGATCCGTCCCTGTATCTTCAGCGGGATCACCGGAGGGCATCAGTTAGAGTGGTACGCCTACAGGCTCGTTGACAGAGCGATCACGCGGAGATCGGAGCCATGGGACCATCTGCGGCAGAATCGCTTCCCGGCGAATACCTATCTCAACCGGTTGCTGCGGAGGGACTATCGCGCGAAATTCTCACAACGCTTCGACATTGTTGAGGAAGTTGTCTTGCTGCCCGATCTGGGCCGAGAATATTTCGCGCCATCGATTGCTGAGGAACTTGGGCAATATCCTGATGAGGAACTATTCTCCAACCAAGTCCTTTTTGTCCTGAAAAGAAAATAGGTCAAGGCTGGTGCTAACTGCACCTCGTTTGAATGACTATCATGACGTTGATCTGTCTCCAGGGAAGGGATGAGATATACCTCATTCCTTGACAAGCCTGATAGGCCCCTCCCGCTAGAAGGCGTTAAGAACTAAATGAAAGCGCTGCGATACATCAAAGATTGCATTCCCACTTCGGTCAAACATTCTTTACGACTGATCTACAATCGATCACAAGGATTGACGACCGGCTCACTAAGTCACCAAGAGATTGCGAAGCTCGTAAAAAAGGTTGACCCGACAATTCTGGAAATAGGTTGCAATGATGGATCAGATACGCTTGCGCTTCTGAACGTGATGCCGAACGCAAGAATATACTGCTTCGAACCTGATCCGCGCGCTATAGCACACTTTAAACGGAATTTGACTGGTCGCCTCGATAGGGCGACTCTAATTGAAGTTGCTGTTAGCAATCAAAATGGCCAAATCGAGTTTCATGCGAGCAGTGGCGGCGATCGCGACGAGGGATGGGATCAATCGGGTTCGATACGTCGACCAAAGAACCACCTACGAAAACACCCATGGGTGAAATTTGACAAAATCATCGCGGTCAGGACTTGCCGTCTAGATGATTGGTGCACCGAAACTGGCATCGAAGAAGTCGATTATATTTGGATGGACGTCCAAGGTGCTGAAGGAGATGTAATAAAGGGGGCAACACGGACCTTAGAGAAAACACGGTTTCTCTACACCGAATATAGCAACCACGAATTGTACGCAGGTCAGCCCTCATTGAAGGGGCTGCTCGCGATGTTACCGGGCTTCAAGATAGTTGCTAAATATGGAAGGTCTGGAGACGGAGACGTCTTGCTGAGGAACACGAAAAAGATCGCCTTAGGAGGCTAGCGGCTTCGCAGCGCTCTCAATCCCTTCTGGTGGCGAAAGTTTCGGCACTTGAGTTTGTATCGTCAACTAGGGCGCGGCGGAAGAGGGTTGGATAAATTGGAGTTGTGTCTCGACATCAGGCGCCGCTTGCCACTCGCTGAGTGTTGCGTATTCTCGCGGAGCATGTTCTGGAGCACATCGATTGCCGGTCAGATGTCCCAGTAGTTTTACTGGATTGGGTATCGTGTCCTGCGGCCCGGAGGCGTTTCTGAGAATTATAGTGCCAGATGCGCGCCGGTTCTTGCAGGCTTATGTTGCGGACGAACTCAGACTGTAGCGCGTGTTGGGCTGAGACCGTGACAATCTGCCAACCGACATCTGGAAGCATTCACATAATCAGGGGGCTGGCGTGATGGCTTTAGATTTTTCTCAAACCTCAATCAGACTCAATAGGCCTTTGACAAGCTACTCCAGAGTGCAACAGGCAATTTCGTGGTTGATAAGAAATAAGAAATGGTTTGCGAACATCAAGCAAGCCGGGTGCTATCTAGATCTCGGTTGCGGGTCAAATACGGACCCCTCTTACTGCAATGTTGACTACTCTTATAGGCCGGGTGTCGACGTCTGCTGGGATGTAACCAGAGGACTCCCGTTTCCAGACGAATACGCGGCAGGCATTTTCACGGAACATATGCTTGAACACATACCGTTCGAGGCTGCGCTTGGCGTACTGAAGGAAAGTCGACGCGTCCTCCGACGCGGAGGAGTCCTGAGGATCGTTATGCCAGATGGTAGCCTGTACCTGCGTGAGTACGCGAAAGGGAGCCGCTCCAAAATACCCTATGCCGAAGAGGATGAAAAGAATTTTCCGTTTGTGACCCCGATGATTAGCGTCAATCGCGTTTTTCGCGAACACGGACACCTTTTTATTTGGGATGTCCAAACGCTCACGGAATCGCTCAAGTTGTCAGGGTTCTCGAATGTTCAAGAACAAAAATTCCAAAATAGCCGCGATGCACGGCTTTTGCGGGACACGTCCTCTCGACAGGTCGAGTCTTTATACGTCGAGGCTTGGTAGTTCTCGCAGCTGTAGGCCTGAACAGTCGAATTGCGAGATGCTATTTGATTGAGATAGAATGGTGAGGTTTTGCGCAACCAACCAGATGGCGAGGTGGGCCTCCAGTTACCCGTTCCGTCTCTTTAGTCTTTTTCATTCCCGAAACTGCGGAAGGTGTTTCGCCTTGACGTTGCCCCCGCGGTTTTATCCAGATTGAACTGGAGTCTGGCCCCTGAAGGAGGACCAGACGATGAAGCGGAGGCGGTTTACGGAAGAGCAGATCATCAGGGTTTTGCGGGAGCAGGAGCTAGGTGCGAAGACAGCCGATCTGTGCCGCAAGCATAGGATCAGCGAGGCGACTGAATCAGCTTGAGGGGGAGAATGCCCGGCTGAAGAAGCTGTTGGCAGACTCGATGCTGGATAACGCCGCACTGAAGGATCTGCTGTCAAAAAAATGGTGACGCCCCCTGTCAAGCGAGAGGCCGTCGTCCGTCTGCGGCAAGCGCACGAAAAGAGCGAGCGGCGGGCGTGCCGGGGTGATCGGCTGCGTGCGGATGACGGTCCGCTGTCCCGCCGGATCGATGATGCGGGTTTGCGCGAACGGCTGCGGACGTGCGCCAAGGAGCGGCGGCGCTTCGGCTATCGCCGGCTCCACGTTCTGTTGCGTCGCGAAGGCTTTGTCGCAAACCACAAGCGGCTGTTCCGCATTTATCGGGAAGAACGGGTGGTGCCCAAGCGTGGCGGTCGCAAAAGAGCTCTGGGAACGCGGGCGCCGATCCCGTCCCGCTGCGGCCCAATGACCGCTGGTCGCTCGACTTCGTTTCCGATCAGTTGGCGTGTTGGCGTGTGGCCGGCGCTTTCGCATCCTGGCGGTTTTCGACGACTGCACCCGCAAGTGTCTGGCTGCCGTGGCGGATACCTCGCTTTCCGGCCGAGGGGTCGCGCGGGAGCTTGATCTTCTGATCGGCTCTCGCGGCCGGCCCAGGACGATCGTCAGCGACAACGGCACGGAGCTGATCAGGAATGCCATTCTGAGCTGGGCTGACCAAACCAAAGTCGGGTGGCACTAAATTGCAACCGGGCAAGCCTATTCAAAACGCCTTCGTCGAAAGCTTCAACGGCCGTTTACGCGACGAGTTTCTGAACGAGACCCTATTCACGTCCTTGATGCAGGCCCGTCTGGCGCTGGAAGACTGGCGGCACGACTACAACCATGTGCGGCCCCATTCTCAGACTCTCAGTGCGACTGGATCAGAGTCCGGGGCAACGTCAGAAAGGCAAGAGGGACATGCTGGAGCTGAGGATCTGTTCTGGTTCAAACTCGACCTCAAACCGGAATCCCAATCTAGACCTTCTTTGTGCAACGGCGATCTGCCTCGTTCTTGTATACCACGGCGTTCAGATGTCACCCGTGGCGACATCTTGGATTAAAGATCTCGCAGCATTACGTCAGTACCGGCTCCGCGCCTTGGCCCGTTGCTCCAACTGTGCAAGATGGCGGCTGTCAGACTCTCAGTGCGACTGGATAAGAGTCCCGGGCAACGTCAGAAAGGCAAGAGGGACATGCTGGAGTTGAGGATCTGTTCTGGTTCAAACTCGACCTCAAACCGGAATCCCAATCTAGACCTTCTTCGTGCAACGGCGATCTGCCTCGTTCTTGTATACCACGGCGTTCAGATGTCACCCGTGGCGACATCTTGGATTAAAGATCTCGCAGCATCAGGTCAGTACGGCGTAGACCTATTCTTCGTCCTCAGCGGCTGGCTAATCGGTGGCCTTTACTGGCGAGAAATAAAGGCCTTTGGAAACGTTGAGATTGGTAGATTTTGGGTTCGCCGTTGGGTTCGCACTATCCCGCCTTACCTCGGCGCTCTCGCGATTTCCTGGATGGCAGTTCATATTGGTCGCGGGCAGTCCTTCGACTTTGGATATTTGATATTTATACAGAATTTCTATCGGCAGATTCCGTTTTTTTTAGTCAGCTGGTCTTTATGCGTAGAGGAGCATTTTTACCTTCTTATGCCCATCGTGTTGTTCATCGCAGGAAGGATGTTCAATAGGAGAGGCGTTATTGGCGCGTTGCTCCTTTTGTTAATCGTCTCTCCTGTGATGCGGTTGATATCGTATAGGGAAATGACCGACCAGTTCGGATACTTTTTGACAGCAACGCAGCTCCATATGAGCGGCTTGATTTTGGGAGTGTTGTTGTCCTATTTGGCAGTGGAAGCGCCCAATACGTCCTTCCTTCTGGCGCGATTTTCACCTGCCATTTTGGTCACAGCAGGTGTCGGCCTGTTCCTGCTCTCGCTGGCGGGAGGTGTCCTAGCTTATGTACTGCGCGAAACGTTCATTGGAATTTTCTTTGCCGCCGCCCTTGCATTCGCTGTACAACAATCCCAGCTTCGGGGCCGAACCGCAGCGGCTTTCTACCCCGTTTCGGTCTGTAGCTATTCGACTTATCTTGTTCATCCGCTCGCTCTGCATGTAGCAGTCAGAGCTCAACAGCTAATCCCAGGCCGTGAGCTGGTCTGTTACTTTCTTTTCGCGGGCACTCTTACGCTCCTGCTCTCAGCGGTCTTCTACTTCGCGTTCGAAAGAACATCCATCCGATTGCGAGATTACTACTGGCCGCGCAGAAGGGCTGCTGCGACTTTACGTAACCCGCAGCGGGGCGTGCGGCCGGGTCTGTAGCGTTTGGCCCGCAGGCCATGGCCCAACGCCTCCTTGGCGTCCTCCGGCATCAGCTTTTTCAGGTTGGCTTTCGCGGCCTCATGGTCCTCATGGGCCGCGCGGGTCTGCCGAAAGATGCCGGCAAAGTCCGCCCAGCTGTTGGAGGCGCTCATATCCACCACACGGACGGCCTCCAGGCGGGGTTTGGAGGCTCTAGGGCGAACAGGCGCGGGGGCTCGCCCGTCTCTGCACGCAGCGCCAGAATTTCCGCTCAGCGGTCAAAAGCAGGTGCTGATACAGGGGATCGGCATGGACCCTGATCTCGACCCATTTTCCCCCGCCGGTAATGACCGAGAGCACGGCGCTGCGGGCAGCTATCACCCACATGTTGTGCTGCAGCTGGGCCATGTGTTTTTCGGCCGCCGCCTCTTCCGAGAAGGCCCAGGGCAGCATGAACTTGGCCTCGAACACCGCACCACTTGGATCGATGATGCCGTCAAGGGTCGCGGCCATCCACCGGTGGGTTGGATGGCGGACATGCTTTTGGCAGTCCATGATCGTTTGGGCTGTGCAGCGCTCAAACCACTGCCGGTTTAGGTCTTCGGTGGCCCTGCCAAGCTGAACCAGCAGATTTTCAGAGAGGTCCTCTGGCTCAGCCTCGCCCCGTTTCTCCCGCCACAGTCGGACGAGATCGGCTTCATCCTGCCCCAGTATGATGCGGGCGTCCGAGCCGCCGATGAACGCGCGGCGATGATCCCCATTGGTTGACATCAGATCCTCCTGGTGATGATGGCAACTCCTGCCGCGTCGTGGCCTCCAGACAAAGCCCGCGCGGGCGCCAGGCCCTGCCTCATCTCAAGTCCGGCCCCCCAAGAGGCGAGCCCCGGACGTGCCCACGGACGCCCAGAAACAGAGTAGGTACCGAGCCGGTCACGCCGCCCCAGCCCAATTGAGCGGTTTGCGGCGTCGTCGCGGGCGGTCTCTCGTGGTGTGTGATGACATACTGGTTGAAGCTAGACGCGGTGCTTCGATCCGTTTACAGGACCTGCTCTCGAGGGACAAAGTCACTCGCCGCCGGTCATCGAACTCTTGGCGTTCCTCATTCCACTCTCACTCCGGCCCTTGATGCGGTTCATCTATGTCTACATCGTCGGCGGGGTTTCTCGACGGCCGTGCTGGCTTCCTCTACGCTTTCATGCTCTCCCCCTATGAAGCGATGATCGCGATCCTTGCCCACGAGAAGCTCAATGCAAGAGGCAAAGGTTGCTCGGCGAGGCTTTTTGACCTAACTCATTCAGGTACGGCAAAAATCGAAAGCGCAGCGCACAACGGGGGTACCTTGGAGAACATGAAGATCATCGTCACCGGTGGTGCAGGTTATATCGGAAGCCATGCCTGCAAGGCGTTGGCCAGGAGAGGCTTTGAATCGATCGTGTTCGATAATCTTTCGAGGGGTAATCGATGGGCTGTAAAATGGGGCCCGCTAGAGTTTGGCGACGTTGCCGATTCAGCGCGTCTGCGCGCGGTGCTTGAGCAGTACCGACCCGTGGCGATCATGCATTTTGCAGCCTATGCTTATGTTGGAGAGTCCGTTCAAGACCCGCTGCTGTACTATCGCAACAATGTAAGCGCGACAGCATCCCTGCTTCAAACCCTTGTCGACTTCGAGTCTTTACCGGTCGTTTTCTCCTCGACTTGCGCGACGTATGGCGTGCCAGAAAGGACGCCGATTGCGGAGGACCATCCACAACATCCGATCAATCCATACGGATTTTCCAAGTTGGTTGTCGAACGCATGCTCGCCGACCTCGACGCGGCGCGGGGCTTGCGGTCGATCTCGCTTCGATATTTCAACGCTGCGGGCGCTGATCCCGACGGGGAGATCGGTAAGGCTCATGATCCAGAAACTCATTTAATCCCGCTGGTGCTAGCGGCGGCACGCGATGGAAAATCGGTGAGCGTGTTCGGCGATGACTACGACACAACGGATGGGACGTGTATACGCGACTACGTTCACGTGCTTGATATCGCGGAAGCCCTGTCTTGGCGCTGGAATACCTTCTGCGGGGAGAGCCGAGTTGCTCATTGAACTTGGCAAATGCCCGCGGCTATTCTGTAAGGGAAGTGATCGCCATAGCCGAACGTGTATCCGGAAGGCGGATTCCGGTGAACATAACGCCGCGCCGGGTTGGTGATCGTGCTGTGCTGATCGGTGCCTTCGATAGGGCGCAAGCAACGCTCGGCTGGCAGCCGGCCCGATCCGATTTACAGATCCAGATCAGGGACGCTTGGAATTGGATGCGAGGAGCAGTTCGTCCGGCGAGGGCCCCCCTAGCCCTCACTTAGTGTAATAGTAGCTTGGACCCCAAGTGTAGGAATAGGCTGCCCAATAGCGCTCGCCGCCCCATGGCCCGTAGGCTCCATAAAGCGGCGCACAAGAGTAGCGGTCTGGACAACGAGTCGGGCAGTGTCGCCATCCGCATTCTTCCACCGCGCGATAATGCCGTGCTGCGCGCTGACCAACCGGGAGGCCGGCATCGGCAGCTAGAGTAACGGAAGGAATTGACGCAACAAAAGGCGCCGTAAGCGCTATCGCTAAGATGCTTTTCTTCACTTTGTCCCCCAGTTCCGTCGAACTTTTCATCCTAAGATTCATACATTTAACCTCTAGCATGAGGTTATCGAACAGTCGAGTAGAGCACCGCAATTCAACAAGATTTCATGCAAGCCCTGGAGGCATCAGCGGCTCTGCAAGCGGGCTCTGGCCGGCGTGCAGGCGGCTTAGCCTGCTTCGCCCGCTTGAGCTCTGCGCACTGAGCGTCTGGCCTCCCTCGCCGTGCCCTCGATCGAAACGGTGATGTCGGGCACGCGGTCGGGGCGGGCCGGGCTCAACGCAACCTTCGTCTTTCCCACTGCTTGCGACGGTCGAGACACTGCAGCGTGAACAGGACCTGACACGCTTGGCGCCAAAGGGTCGCCTCATAGCGGCTCAGCCTATCTAGGGGATAGGTCGGCAGGTTGGACAGGCGGACAAAGGAGCGTGTGAGATCGTCGGACGGATCTGCAGGCTCTACGGTCGATCGTAGGCCAGGATCAAGAGTGTTGCGTCTGGTCTCATCGTCATCCTGATGCATGTCCTCTTCCGTCGGGAGGGCGTTTCGGGACACGCCGTCAATAATCTCCTGGCGCTTCTGATGAGCCTGTCTCCGTTGTCGAAATTGCAGCAGATGTTTCGCCTGGATCTTGAACAAGCCGCTCTCAATGGCGGTGGCGCGACGCAGCCGCCATAACAGGCTCGCCAGTCTGAGCACGAGTTCTCTCTCGACAGCCGATTGCGCATCATAGTCCCCTGTCACCGCCATTTCGAACGCTGCATAGTCCTCGGCGTCATCCAGCGCATCGATCACCGTTTCTGCCGTCAGCCCGTGACGAACCGCATTTTGGCGCGACGTTCTCTTGCCCTCCTCGGTGACAGGACCTGTGCTCAGTCGCGCATTGCGACGGTTCGCCTCGATTTGCCGGAACGAGCTCATCCGGCCTCCGGCGGAACAATTGGCTTCGTTTCGTCAATTTGATGCTGGACGGCGGCGCCAAATCCGTCGGCAAGATGCTCTCCATTGAGCTTTGGGGGCCTATCCGGGTCGCCGGCAAGCTCGGCCGCGGCCGAATCGACAGCATGCGTCCTCTTC
>Ga0206997_10226_pt1 | contig 13921 bp, 9 predicted proteins | sample Alteio_BWMinCont_3_FD_153478 | JGI IMG/M metagenome (GOLD analysis project Ga0206997, IMG submission 153478) | Enriched cells from forest soil in Barre Woods Harvard Forest LTER site, Petersham, Massachusetts, United States -... | ecosystem: Environmental > Terrestrial > Soil > Temperate forest >...
AGAACAGCCGCAAAGCATATTAAAGGGATTATATAACAAGGAGAATTTGCAACGTGCTGAGTTACAATCAAATCTTAGAGCCTGAACAACTTTCTAACGGCAATTCAATGCAATCTGCGCCAGATGCAGCTCAGGAATTAGCAGCGTTAACCAAGCATATAAAAGAAGTTTATCAAAAGATTACTGGCCAAGAGGCACCCTTGCTAAACTCCCCCATGGAAAACGTTGATCAAATTCGCCGACATTATGAAAATATTATTGCTAATCTTCCTGGACATGTTTATTGGCTCGATACCGAATTACGCTACCGGGGTTCAAATATTTTACACACAAAAAATGCGGGATTTGCAAATACTGAAGAAATTATTGGCAAAACAAACTTCGAGACATTATGGTGCGCTGAAGCACACATACTGAATAAAGTTAATAAAGAGGTTATGCAATCAGGCAAAGCACTCGTTCTTGAAGAATATGAAACAAGTATTTATGGCCCCAAAAAATTTTATTTGACTCATAAAGTGCCATTACGAGACCAACAAGGGACGATTATAGGTTTATTAGGCATCTCCATGGATATAACCGCCCGTGTGATAGCGGAACAAGCCCTAAAAGAAGCGAAAGAAGAATCTGAACAGGCCAATGCTGCGAAGTCAAAATTTATTTTAAATATTGGTCACGATTTGCGCACACCCCTCGTTGGTATTATTCGTTTAAGTGAACTCCTTATACGTGATGAAAAAGATGAAAACAAGCGCAGTGATGTAGGTGTTATCCACGATGCTGCAGAACGCTTACTTGATTTAATACAACAAATTATGGAGTTACTCAAATTTAAAGAAAAGCGGACCATAGCACAAAATAAATTTACCCTGACAGATATTGTTGACGATGTGTTAACGATGTTGCAAGCACAATTTAAAGTTAAAAATATTAACTTAATTACCAAAATTTCACTGCCGGCCAAAACATCATTTCAAGGTGATGCAATGCGTGTACACCGTATTTTACTAAATATAATCAGTAATTCGTTAAAATTTACCAATAAGGGTTCGATTACCATCGATATATCCATCGCCGAGCAAACTGCAGAGTATATGCAAATTAAATTTTGTATTACCGATACCGGAATTGGTATTGCCTTGGATAAACAAGGTGAAATTTTTGATATGTTTACTAAGCTCAGTTCTTCTTTTGAAGGAATTTATACCGGATTGGGCTTAGGATTGTATTTAACAAAGCAGTTTATTGAAGATTTGAATGGTAAAATTTGGGTGAATAGCGAAGTGGATAAGGGAACAACATTTAGCGTGTTATTACCTTTAAAACCGGTGTCACAATCAATTGAAATCGATAATGAGCCAATGAGGTTTCTTGAACATGAACAAGCTGTAAATGATATTTTAATAATAGAGGATAATATCGTTGGTCAACGTATATTATTTGAAATATTAAAGCAATTTGATTGTCATATTACAACCACCGCCACAGGTGAACAAGCCTATGAAGCAGCACAAACGAAGCGATATGATTTAATTATAATGGATCTGGGGCTTGAAGGTATGGATAGTTTTACGTTAACCAAGACCCTGCGTACTACGGATAATCTCAATCAGTTTACGCCTATAGTTGGGTTAACCGCTTTTCTTGATCCGGCTTCGGAACAGCAAGCATTAAAAAGTGGCATGAATTTAGTGCTTGCGAAACCAATCAAGCTTTCAACTTGCAAACAATTAATAAATTTAAGTTTTGCTGATTGCCCCTTAACTGAGTGAAGTAGGACTATTCCCGCCCACTGGTTGCACGTGAGGTGCTGCTGGCGATGTACTAGTCGATAGCGTCGCTGGGTGAATCGGAATCGGTGGTAAAGATGAACGCGTGTTACCAAAACCAGCTGTTGTTGAATTGAATGGAGTGGTAACAAAAACTTTAGGCGCACTTTCAGCGTGGTCTGCAGGTTTACTTACAGGCCCTGCGTGTGTTTGCACGAGATTAACAGCGCTTTGCGGATTGACTGGCGTGGGGGCAAAAAGTCCAGGATGAGCACCTGCTCGAGCTGCGGGTTGTCTTGCTACGGGTTGGGGCGTGAATGGATCGACTGGCGCAGGTGTTTCTTTGCCTGCGAGAAAAGCTTCTGAATAGGTCCCCCCTACTGCTTCACGCTTCCTAACAAAATCTTCTCCTTCGGGTGTTGATTGCGTGCGCCGTGGGATAAGATGTACAGATACCGTATCCGTAGGTTGCTCATATTTGTCGGGTGATATTTTACGTCCGATAGCACCCAGTATAATACCCATTATGAGACCAGGAGATGATTTTCCGGTTTTTGCAGGTTTTCCTGATGTCGGTTGCGCATTGGTCCCAGCATTTTGTAGTCGTGCTATTTGTGATCCTCTACTCTCTCTAGAATCCTTTTTGCTGGACGCATCACTTTGTTGCTTCACGGTGTTTGCTCCACTTATATCTTCTAGAGAAGGTTCCGGCGTTAATGCGACCGATTCGGAGCTTGTGACACGGGCAATGTAATGACCTTCTGTTTTTGTGTCCGGTATGACACTAAGTGGGAATAGTTCTAAACGTGAACGTTGATCACTCAATTTCGTACCAAATTCAGTAAAGGCTTGGCTAATGACCACTGAAGCCTCATCTTCAGGTAAGTCATCTGTCAACGCAAGAAATTCAGAGTAAGAAGAACCGAGTTTGTCTTTTAGTAACGTCATAAGCGATTGTTTTCTTTTCTGTTGTGACGTGCTTAGTTCTTTTCTATTTTGCGGACTATCTGGTTGACTTGCGGCCGAAGTATGTGCTGCTGCGGGTTGCTTGTTGGCCGGCGATTGTAAATGTTTTTGGTTGGGGGAGTCCACAACATCGGATCGTGGTGAATGATCAATGAATTCCATAGCAACCCAATGTAATAGATTTGGATGCGATTGCGCAATAAAAAGATCGCGTGTGGCACGTAGCGCGGCAAACATTTCATCAATATAAATAATATCATTAATTTGCTCATCTATAGAATAAGCTGTGAAGGCAGCGCATTCTTCCAACATAAACGCTACTGCACAAGCATAAAATAATTTTTCATTAAATATTTTGCCGCCTCTCATTGCGCGTTCTTTTACAGCATTTAGTCGTTTGCCTACAGATTCGTCCACTTCTCGTTTATAACTGGGATCGCGAAAAAATAACTGGGTAATTTTTAGCAATATTTGTTTAAATAAAGGAGATTGTTGTAATTTAGACCAACGTTCTAGAGAAGGTTTGTTGGCTTGCTGATGTTCAATGGGTATATTGCGTTGCTCACAGTATAGTTTCCAGACTTTATCAATGAGTGGTAGATGATATCCTTCCCAAGCCTCTCCTGAGCGGTTTACGATTTCACTCGCTTCACCCTCCGCCAGTGTACGAATATGCTCAAGTTCTTTGATGGTGATTGGCGAATCACCTTTACAAATATGCTGAATAATTAGATCAGATGGGGTCGATTGCATTAAAAGGTCATATAATTTATTGAAGCGATATAACCCATAACTGGCAATGATCTTGATATCTGTACCGGCTAGATAAGATGCTAGTGCAAAATTTATTAACGCTTCAAGGTGTGCTTTCTCAGTCAGTGGGTTGCCATGGCTAACGGCTATGCGAGCCTTGTGCCTGCTGCCAACGGCTCGTATTTCATTTTTCGGTATACAAGCAATAGTCGATTTTTTATCTTTTTTAACTTTCTTTTTGGGGCTTTGGGAATTGTTGGAACTTTGGGAACTGTCATCATTGGATTCTTTTCCTTTTAGCATTGTCTGTACCCTTGTGTCCGTTAAGCTAAACGATTAATTTTATTAAAGAATTTTATGTGTTTTTTAGCTACACAATCAATGAGGGCTTACTTTTAACATATTTTTTTGCTCGCTTCAACAGTTGTGGCAGGATAAAACGGTATTAATTGTTTAGTGCTAAGTCGATGAAAAGTAAGCGGGCTGTTTTAGCTCGCATTTTTTATCAGTAGCTCTAAAAATTTTTGTGGTGAAAGAGGAGGCGTTTCAGCAAGGGCTTGGTGATAAATGACGGTGGAAGGCGTTAAACCAGGTAAAGTATTGGCTTCAATAACAATCATTTTATCGGTATTACGGTTATAAAAAATATCAATGCGCGCATAGTTTTTAATGCCCAACGTTTTGGCCACATTTTCAATAAGCTGTTTAATTTTGGCTAGTTGCGCCACGGAGATAATTTCAATCGGTGGCGGGGTAATATTCACACCGGTGCCGCCTTGGAATTTTTCCTCTAAGCTTAATACTGCACCTTCAGCCACGGTAATACTCGGATTCATGGCGTGATAGTTGCCATCCACTTCAACAATGCCAACCGTAAGTTCTACCCAGCCGCAATTTTGTTGGTGAATAAGTTGATGTTGGTCAATGACAATAGAATCCGTTTCAATATAAGGCTCCAGTAAAAATTCGGTTGTGGTGGTTGGTAACTCAATGATCATACTTTGATTGTTAAATGTATGCGGTGGAATATAGCTTGCCCCTTGTGCCATAAAGCTGATGTATTGATGTAGCTCGGTAGCTGTATGGAGTAGAACAATACCAGTGGAACAACCATCACTTCGGGGTTTTATGATAAATTGATCAAACTTTGTTTCCATAGTTAACTTGTGCCAGAAATCGGCATAATCTCTTGGGGAATAATGCGTGGCTTTATTAATCACTAGGGTTTTCTTTGGTAGTGAAATAATATCCGTACAGCTCAGTGTACTAATTGCTTCAGCAGTTAAATATTTATCCATACATAAAGACGATGCGTTTGCTTGTGAACCATTATACGCTAATCCATGTTCGGTAAAATATTGTTGCAAGGTACCATCTTCACCTTCACCACCATGTAGCGCAATAAAGATCACCGCTTGCTGCGCTTTGGCAAACTGGACAAAATTTTCCCGCGACATTTTTTGTGGTTGTCGCAATATATTTTCCAGATCGAGAGAGAGGTTTAAGCGAGAGTTGATTTCTTGAATTAAGTCTTTTGTTTTAGTGGTATGGGCGAGGGACGTTAAACAATTGTCATAGATTTCTTCAACAGTGTGATTCAGTGTGTAAGGATAAGGTAACTGCCAAAAATTATTTTCTTTATCTAATAAGAATGGTGTCGGTAAATATTGGCCGGAGGGACGAAGTTTTAGCCAAACATTTGTGCCACTCATTAATGAAACTTGGCGTTCAGCTGTTTTACCACCAAAGATAACGAAAACATTTTTTTTGTTTGATTTGGGAGGGGTAACAGTTACGGGGAAAGAAATTTGATTACGATCACAAGCCCGTTTGAGCACATAATGTAGGGCATCGCGATGACTTAACCCTAATAAAGAGGCTTGTCTAAATATAAAACTATTTTGTTCTAAGCCAGTAATGGGATTAAAATCAGAAAAATAAATTTGCCCATTATCATACAGCCAGCCATCAAGACGCGCAAAATCACGCATATTAAATAATTTAAATAAACTTTCGGCTTGCTTTTGTATATTGCTAATGACTTCACTGGAAAAGCGTGGTGGCGTATGATAAATCGTATTGGCGGTAGGTAAATATTTGCGACGATAATCAAAAATATCATTATTTTCATAACTAATTTCAATTTCCGTCGGGATGAGTGCAACCGGTTCACCTGAATGATTTTCAAAAACCAGCACAGTGAATTCACGTCCCGTGCAAAACCGTTCGAGCAACACAAAACGATCAATATTTTGTTCGAATAAAAATTGCGCTTTTTGATAAGCCTCTTGTGATGTGGTGACTGAGAAAACACCAATGGATGAGCCACCCGCTGAAGGTTTAACAATGGCACGATTTAATTTATGTTTTTGAAAAAAATGGTCAATTGTTGTTTTAGGATTTTCATCTTGCGCAGTCAGCAGCTGTGCGGGAACAACGGCATAGCCATTTTCCATCAAAACATCATTGGCACGGTGTTTAAAAAACATTTGCGCGCAAGAAGCAGACCCTGAGCCCACAAAGGGTATATTCATTTCTTCGAGTAAGCTTTGAAGTTCACCATCTTCGCCAAAAGAACCATGAATGGCTGGAAAGACAATATCAATTGTTTTTAACAGTGCATGCAATTGCTCGTTGGTTAAAGCCGTTGCCGTATGTTGTAATTTAAAGTCGAAGTCAGCAGGTGTGTTTGAATAAAGTTGTGAGCTGGATAATTGATAAAAGTTTTTATTAAAATCCACATAGATGGGCAGCACATTAATTTGCGTCGAAGTTAAATGGTCTAATAAGGAACGCGCAGAATTTAACGATATTCCGCGTTCTAGAGAAGGACCACCACAAAAAACGGCCACTGTAAACATAATGTCTCCACCATTGTATTCAAATAAGTTACGCTAAAGCTTGTTGTAAATCTGAGATTAAGTCATCCACTGCCTCAATGCCAACCGATAGCCGGATTAGATTATCTGTAATGCCAAGCTGCATACGCTTTTCTTTGGGTATAGAAGCATGCGTCATGATAGCGGGATGCTCAATTAAACTTTCAACACCACCTAAACTTTCAGCTAGGGTGAATAGTTGTGTGCGTTCGAGCATGCGCACAGCTGCAGTTTCATTGCCTCTTATTACGGCACTAATAATACCACCAAAAGCAAACATTTGTTTTCTGGCGAGTGCGGCCTGTGGATGTGAGTCAAGACCGGGATAGTAAACTTTTTCAATTTTAGGATGCCGTTCCAGCATGTGTGCAATCTGTAATGCGTTTTCGCAGTGTCGTTGCATGCGTACCGCCAGTGTTTTTAAGCCCCTCAGTGCTAAAAAGCTATCGAAGGGACCACTGATGGCGCCGACACTATTTTGTAAGAACGCCATTTGTTCAGCCAAATCGGGGCGTTTGGTTACCACGATGCCATTAATGACATCCGAGTGGCCATTTAAGTATTTGGTTGCTGAATGCACAACGATATCAAACCCATGTTCTAGTGGACGTTGTATATAAGGACTGGCAAAGGTGTTATCGGCAACCGTTAAAATATTGTGTGCTTTGGCGATTTCTGCAATAGCGGCTAGGTCGGCTAATTTAAGTATGGGGTTGGTTGGCGTTTCCACCCAAATCATGCGTGTTTGTTTGGTGATGGCGGCTTTTAATGCAGTTAGATCACTTAAATCGACAAAGCTAAAGTTAAGTCCAGCACTTCGGCTGCGCACTTTGGTGAATAAGCGATAGGTTCCGCCGTATAAATCATCCATAGCAATGATATGGTCGTTAGGATTCAATAATTCAATGAGTGTTGCAATTGCTGCCATGCCGGAAGCGAAGGCGAATCCTGCCGTGCCACCTTCTAAATCCGCAACACAGCGTTCATAGGCCATCCGTGTTGGATTTTGGGTGCGTGAATATTCATAGCCCTTATGTTTACCAGGACTACTTTGGGCATAGGTAGACGTGGCATAAATGGGCACCATGACCGCACCGGTGCTGGGATCGGGCGATTGTCCAGCATGAATCACACGAGTGGCTAATGCCAATCGACTCTGTTTGGGTTGCATTAATGTTCCTTCGTTCTTAGTCGATAAGAAATATAATCTGAGCGCGTTATCATACCAAAATATTGCTTTGCGTCAGTAATTGCAATCACATCATGTTGTTGCAACAAAGACAAGAGCTGTGTTGGCGCTAGATTTAGGGGTACGACGACTGGATCGGCTCGCATTTTTGTGGTGACCGGCTGATGGAAATCCATACCATCCGTGATGGCTTGCAATAGATCGTGCTCGGTAATTAAGCCGACAACGTGCATCGAGGCGTCAAGCACGGGTAGCGCGGTAACAGAATGTTTTTTAATGCGTTGCCAGGCTGTGGCCAAATGGTCTTGTGCTTGTACATAATTCAGCGTGTTTTTACCGCGATTTGTTGGCATGACCTCGCGTAGATCATTTGTTTGTTGTTTCGTTAATAAACCCTGCTCGACCATCCAATCGTCATTGTACATCTTAGAGAGGTATTTATTACCGGTATCACAGAGAATCGTCACCACGCGTTTAGGGCTTTGCTGCCGTCGACAATATTGCAAAGCAGCATAAAGCATGGTTCCAGCCGATGAACCCACCAGCAATCCTTCTTGGCGCAAAATGTCACGGGCCGTTGTAAAGGATTGTTCATCGGTGACGGTTACCCCTTCATCGATTGGTGATAGATCACAAATGGAGGGAATAAAATCTTCACCAATGCCCTCGACCAGCCATTTATCCGTACTGTCGTGCTTAATGCCCGTATTGATATAATCAGCAATAATTGATCCTTGGGGATCAGCTAAAATCAAGTGTACCTGTGGATGCGTGCGTCTAAAAAAGCGAGCGATTCCCGTAGCGCCACCCCCGGAACCCACACCATAGACGATACAGTCCACATCTTCATCCATCTGCTGCCAAATTTCAGGTGCAGTGGTGTCTTCGTGCGTTTGTGGGTTGGCTGGATTATTAAATTGGTCGATATAATAACTATTGGGGATTTCTTTAACTAAACGATTGGCGACATCTTGGTAATATTCGGGGTGACCTTTGTTTACATCTGAGCGGGAAATCACCACTTCCGCACCCAATGCTCGCAAATGCGCAATTTTTTCACCGCTCATTTTGTCTGGTATGACGAGGATGAGATGATAGCCTTTAAATGCAGCAACCAGTGCTAGCCCTAAGCCCGTGTTACCTGCTGTAGCCTCGATAATAGTCATGCCGGGTTTTAAGACGCCTGCTTTTTCTGCGGTTTCGATCATGTTTAAGGCAATACGATCTTTGATTGAACCACCCGGATTTTGATCTTCAAGTTTCAAAAAAAGGCGACAAGGGCCACGATCAATGCGCGTGAGTTCAACCATTGCTGTGCGGCCAATCATGGCTAGTGTGTTGGCAAAGACTTGCATGTAAAATCCTGGTAAATGGTTTGGTTATGAGGTGCAAGTCTAGCAGATAGAATGCTGATGTGCAGCGGTATATTGACGCATACATATAAATTTCAAAAAAGTAAGGGCGACAGATTACAGATTAAAAATCAAGTTCAGTAGCCGCAATTTTATACAATGCGGCTACTGAACAGATTAGATCGGATTAAAGCATGCTGTGTGTGATTCTATGCTTTTTCTGTCCAACTACTTGTTGTGCATCCTTAGCCAGAGCAAGTGAAGTACGACGTTTCTCATCTTCTAAACCAATTTCATTTCTGTCTAATGTGTGCAGCATTAATCCTGAGTAGGTATGCTCTCTAGGCGGTATTGGCGAATAAGAATAACCACCAATAAAAGAACGAAACCCATAGCCACAGCCTTGATCTCTTGGCGGTATAGGTTCTTGTGTTTTAGGTGTATTAAACAATAAACGGGATATTACATTCTCATGAGTAGAATTAACTATCCCTAAACTAAATGCACCTTTTGTTTGTTTTTCAAGTTTTGTCGCTCGTCCCAAATGATATATGTCGCGAATAGTACTCGCAATATTTGCGACCAAATGATGCATTAATCGTAAGCCAGTAATAAAACTGCCACCGATAAATAATGCCTGAGTGATGATCGTTGCAGCCGTTGCAGAAACAAGTGGAATGTGTAGGCTGATAAATGTCGCGGCCGTTGCTATGGCAGCTAATCCTTTAGTAAATCCCGGAATAATTGCTAAAAATCCAAGCGCAGCAGGTAAAGTTCCACCACTTAATACAGCAAGTGCTACGAATGCTGTAACCAACAACGTCGTCAAAAATATCAGTCCCCAAAAGGTGCCTGGATTTTTTTGCGCATAGTGTAATAACGGGCGAAAGATTTGATTAATGGGTGAAGTAAAATGCTTTAAAATTGCAACGGGCAAGCCAATTATAATTTTAAATATTCCACGAATGAACGAACGAAAAAAACCATAGGCGGGTCGGATTTCATCAATATCAGATGGAAACCCGCGGATTGAAGGATGATTGTACAACAAACCTGTGGGTGATGGTGCACCAACTTGGCTAACACGATCAATCAGATCAGCAGTTAATGTACCTAAAAATTCAATCCATTTAACAGGATTAATAATTTTCCGCCACGCTAAATGTTGCCTAAATTTTCCCTCACGCACCGCTTCCATATAGTCATCATTGTATTGATTTTCCTCACCAAAAGTTTTAATGATTGCTCGATTAAAAGTTTCAACGAAAGTTAATTTTTCATTGTTACGAATCTGTCCTATAAATGCTATGTATGACATATTCTGCCTCCTTATGTTGTTTAGTTAAATTTATTTAATTTAATGCGCTTACATATTTTAATGTAGTCAGGATTTTTTTAGATTGCAATTTTTGATTAATTATTATGTTATTGTAATTAAATGCTGTAAATGATATATTCCAGCCAAAATAATGAGATGCTACTATTAATATAATTAATATTAATTATTTGGCCATAGATACATTAATGGAATTTAATGAATGCAGCTTGAATTAATGCCTTTTAAAAAATCAATTGTAGCGCTTGAAACGAGTTTAGATGTCTATGACTCTCCATTAACCCTCGATGATTCGGTCATGGCGAAACAGTTGCGTGAAAAGGCCATACAAGCTTTTGAGGTTAGTTATGATTTAATGTGGCAAGTGCTCAGACATTATTTGGTGTTAGCATCAGTCTTACAAGTAGAAGATATGGATGATCTTGCATTCGCGAAGTTGGTACAGGTTGCAAATGAACAAGGACTACTACGTTCAAAATTGGATGCATGGACCGTATTCAGTGCACTTCGCGAAATCACTTTAGATCCTTATGATGAAGAACAAGCGGACGAAGTATTTTCATTCCTGTCAGATTATTTAGTCGAAGCAAAATTTTTGTTCGACCAATTATCTAAACGCAGCAAATAAAAAAACGCGTGCCTAATCTTAAGTTAGAATTGGCTTTCCCAAGCCTAAGCTATTAATCGATTGTATTAAGGGTTGTGCATCATCATCTGTCACAAATGGTCCCACTTTAACTTGATAAAAAGATTGATTTTCTTTGACGATGGAACTGACCTGTACCGGTTTATTGGTTAATTGTTCTATATCTTTAACCAGCGATAATGCATTTTCACGAATACTAAAACTGCCCAGTTGTAAATAACGCTCTTTTGCAGCTTGTTTCGATGCTTTGAATAGGGATTCACCTTTGGCGATGATGGATTGTTCAGCTTTAATGGAGGTACTGATTGCTTCAACCATTACTTTTGCCGTTCCTTGAGCGACAATGCCTAATTTTGCAGCAGCAGCGTAGGAGAGATCGATAATGCGACTGCTGTGAAATGGTCCACGATCATTTACTTTAACAACAACTTTTTTACCATTGGTTAAATTCGTCACTTTAACATAAGTCGGTAAAGGTAAGGATCGATGTGCAGCAGTCATGCCCGCAACATCATAACGTTCACCACTTGACGTTTTACGGCCGTGCCATTTTTTACCATACCATGAGGCATACCCTTCGGCTTGATAACCATTGCTTGTTTTCATTGTCGTATAATTCTTACCATTGACCGTATAAGAGGGCATGTTACCGTAACGGGCTAGTGGCTCATCTTTAGGCGTGGCATCCGGGATGCTATCGAGATTAATGTTGTAATCCGGTGGGCCATCGTTTTCAAAGTATCCATAGGGATTTTTATTGGGCACAATTTTGGCCCATATTTTTGAACCAAAAAAACCAGTTGATGAGGCGCTTTGTTTTTGACTCGAACCGGTGCTACTGCAACCTGTTAGTGCAATGCATATCAATATTGCACAAAGCGGCAGCCACTTTTGGCAAGGAGTCATTGGTTGAAACCGTGTTTTCATTTGTATTTCCTTTTTTTAATAGGCTAAACTAAAGCATGATGTTGCGCTAATTCTAGTCTTGCATAGCGTTCTTGTTTCACCTCGTGCGCCAATTGATAAACAGCCATTGCATAGAGTGGACTCTTATTATAGGTCATGATGACGTCAAAATTGTTAAATGCAAGCCAGTATTCTTTATGTCCATGAATGGGGAATGCCATTAATCGACCATGTAATTTGCCTGAGAGCTCTGGATCGACCTGTGCGCCCAGTGCACGCCATCGTGCTACCGTTAAGGTTTTGCCGTGGTAGCTGTGTACAAACCGGTTCGTGTGATTATTTTTTTTAAAAGAGATACGTGCCACAATCGGTTGCTCTCTGCGCCAACCATGCATTTTCAGATAATTAGCGATGCTGCCAATGGAATCTTTAGTGCTGTGAATTAAATCGACACGTCCATCACCATCATAATCAATGCCATAATCCATATAGCTTGTGGGCATAAATTGTGGTTGACCCATGGCGCCCGCATATGAACCTTTTACGGTAAAGGGATACATGCGTAATTCACGTGCTAACACCATATATGTTTTAAGTTCATCGAAAAAAAATTCGCTACGGGATGGGTAATAAAATGCCAAAGTAGCAAGCGCATCTGGAATACGATAATTGCCCTGTTTTTTGCCGTAATTTGTTTCTACACCCAGAATGGCTAAGGTAATTCGTGCTGGAATACCAAACTGTTCCTGGGCGCGCATCAGTGTTTCATGCTGATGTTCCCAAAAACTAGCGCCTGCATTGACTCGTGCATTGGTGATAAATGCATGTCGGTAAACAGTCCATGACTTACTTTCTAACGGTTTCGATATCGTCTTAATGATTTCAGGTTGTGTTTGCGTTTGGTGTAACCATTGCAGCACTTCTTTTTCTTCAAAGCGGAATTGGCTAACCATTTGTTGAATAAATTTTTGCATTAATGGAACTCGATTGATTTCGTCATCCGTAATCGCGTTCACCGATGTGCAAAAAATACTCAGGCACAAAACAAAAACGTTTCGTAACCAGTTATTGCTCAATATCCTAAAGTCCATGTATTAACCTTTTATTATTCCAATGTTCATTTAGTTGCGCTCCGTAGGTCGGATAGAGTATCGAAGAGCGAAATCCGACAGTATTATCCAGATTGTACTCGAATACTGTTTGTAAATCCCACCAACGACACCTGATAAGGAATTAACGTATTTCATATGAAGCAACTAAAGCGCAGGTGCCCGGAGGGCGACGAGCCATTGCTTCAAATGAACCAAGTTAATTCCTTATTACCTAATACCCTAATTCCCCACTAAACGGCGATGTGTCTGTATAGACATTAAAATACCAAAATTCAATAAATTAATCACCATCGCGGTGCCACCATAGCTGATGAGTGGTAAAGGTAAACCAACAACTGGCAAAATTCCAGCTACCATACCGATATTAATAAACACGGACAGAAAAAAGGTGATGCTGATGCTACCGGCGACGAGCCTAGAAAAGGTGTCTTGTGCCGCCAAGCTAATCATTATGCCCCGGCCGATAAGAAAGCCATATATACTCAATAGAAGAACAGCGCCCCACAGGCCAAATTCTTCCCCGCAAACCGCAAAGATGAAATCAGTGGAATGCTCAGGCAAATAATTCAAATAAGCTTGTGAACCATTCAACCAACCTTTACCAAAAAAACCGCCGGAGCCGATAGCAATTTTGGACTGAATGATGTGATAACCTGTTCCGAGAGGATCACGTTCGGGGTCCAAAAAGGTCAATATGCGTTCACGCTGATATTCATGCAGAAATATCCACAGCACCGGTAAACTCCCTACTAACAACCCAACGGCAGAGAGTATAAATCGCCAAGATAAACCAGCTAAAAATAAAACACTTGCACCGGCGGCTAATAAAATAATGGCTGTACCTAAATCAGGTTGTACAGCAGTTAAAAAAGTTGGAAAAACGATAATCAAAACGCAAACAGCTAGTTCTTTGTAATTTGGCGGCAACGGATGCTGCTGTAAATACCAGGCCAACATCATCGGAATAATGAGTTTGGAGATTTCTGAGGGTTGGAAACGTAGAATGCCAAGAT
>Ga0206997_10227_pt1 | contig 13864 bp, 10 predicted proteins | sample Alteio_BWMinCont_3_FD_153478 | JGI IMG/M metagenome (GOLD analysis project Ga0206997, IMG submission 153478) | Enriched cells from forest soil in Barre Woods Harvard Forest LTER site, Petersham, Massachusetts, United States -... | ecosystem: Environmental > Terrestrial > Soil > Temperate forest >...
AAGGGACTGCCTGGAAGAAAACTAGCTGTGTCACTTTCTATTGCTGCCAACGCATGTTGCAGATTTTGTTTAAGCGGAGCAAGGCCTGTATAAATCATCGAAGTCTGTGCTTCAGCTAATTGCCGAGGAACGACTGGAACAAGGGCACTGGAAGATGGTGAATTAGAACCTTGTATGACTGGTTCATTTGGGTTGTCCATTTTATCCGCCTCGATTAGTTGCAATATAATTGAATCACTGAATTTATATGTATCTGAAACAAATGAATCGTCGAATGAAAGTTTTAGCGAAGGAAAACTCCTTTCACTTTTTTTGAATTCAAAAAAACGCCGATCGAAGTATTGTCCAGCATTACATTGTAGATATCCTGAACGATTAATAGCGAATAAGTCAAATCCTTCTTTCAGATTCTGATTCAATTGCTTGGTTAGCCGTTCAAATTTAATCATTTTAAAAGTGATTGGTGACCAGCCACCGGTAGTAATGATATCTGCAACCTTTCTGGTAATTTGAGTTGCTAATTCTAATTTATTTAAAAGTTCATAGAGTCTATTAAGATTTATATTGTTTTTAATTGCTCTAACTTTAGCTTGATTATGCATATATACCGGTATACTTAGTAATTGCGACAATATATCCGGTTGCTGTGTAGATAATGATATAGCATTCGAATGCCGTTCTATGATTTGTATTTGACAGTTGGTCAATGTGGTTTCAATGGTATCCGTTTCTAGATAGGATGCTGTTTTTTCTGGTGCTAATTCAACGATAATTCGACAAATAACTAAATATTTAAATTCTTCTAATAGTTCCAAAGTTTCGCTAATTATTGTTTTATGTTCATATAATAACTTCGATTCTTCGCTTACTGCACTAAATAAATTTAAAAAATTAATATGTTCATTATTACGCAATATTGATAAAAAGTCTTTAACAGGTGGATCTTTAAATATATCAGACAATGCTCCAATAAACTCTAGCGTAAGTTTAATAATTCTCATTGCTTTATTATCTTGCGTTTTGACAATAAAAAGCGCAACGGCGGTCATACGTAATAAGATCTCAACAATAAACAGTCTTGCCTGATCAATCTCTTCCTGGCCTATAACATCGTCTTTAATATTACATTCATGACTTAATGTTTCATATAAATATTCTCTATATTTTTTGTGTAGCTCAAAACTATTACTATCTGTATCAAGCTCAAGTGACCCAATTTCAACAATATCAGGATTAAATGTGGTTTTCAGCCACTGGAAATAAGAATTATTACTAGATTTATCATTTGAAAGCAGCTCTAGTAATTGTGTGCCATCGAAATGATTTTGCGCTACTTGGCAGAGAAGATTTTTAGTTTCAATAATTTCTTTGCTTTGTACAATCCTCTTTTTTCTAATTTTAATTTTTGCCATGAATTCATCTCCAACAGAATATGCCGATTATAATTTAGGCTGTGGTACTTGGCTTGCTCTTTCTTTCTCAAAGCTATCACTTAGATCAGATATTAGATATACACTTGGCTCAACATCTCTTTCAACTTCGGGCATCTTTGTCACAAGTGACGCCTTCTCATAGGATTTAAACCAACGGTGTAAAGTTTTATCGGTGACACTAAAGCGATACTGCACAACTAATACCTGCACTCTTGGTTACACAGTCATTAAGGATTTGTGGGAATTTTAGTTGTTTCTTCTTAGTTTCTATAAAAATTCGAATATCTTCTGCAATGTCAGGATGATCGTTATCCAGTGCAAAAGCAATAGCATCTTTTTTATCACGTATTCTCAGAGTAGCAGCAGCACCCAATATTAATAAAACTCTTACCATCGTTAGATAACTTCGCTCTATCGCATTCAGCAGAAGCGATTCTTCAGAAAAAATACATTCATAATAATTAGTTTTTTCAGTTGTTTTGATAGGCTGAGATTTTTCTAATAATAAATTGATTGCTTTCTGTTCCGATGGAATAGGAAAAATATCTTGTGCATTAGATGCTTCGATTAAATTCAACATAACTATTTTACCTTCTTCAAAAAAGCAGAGATTTTTAGCTAACTTATTATATTCGTAGTCAGCATGCTGAAGATGATTAAAGATGTCAATACTACAAAGCTATTATATTTAAATAAATATTAAATTATAAAACGGTTTTTTAAATTAAATAAACCGTTAGAAATTTCTTTAACCCATTTCAATCATATACCACTAAGGATTTTTAACAGTTGATATAGATACGATCAGACATCCATTAATTGGTCATATAGTATTATGTAATACTAAATAATATTAACTTTTTATTTTCTGGCCTGAAAAAGTAGGACAAAATAATCTTTTTGAGTATATTAAAGGATATACTCTCAAAAATAAATCAAAAACGTTATGTGTACATCTCAATGGCGTTGATTATATTGCTTGTAGAGACAAAGGTGGTAGACGCTCGGAAATTGCTGATTTCATCGCAATAAACGAAGATAAAAATAACAAAAGAAAACGGGTAATACTTATTCATTGTAAATCTAAAACAAAAAATGTGGGAACTACAGCAACAGCTTTTTATGACGTTACTGCTCAAGTAATTAAAAATCTTCGTGTGTTAAATCCGTTTTATGATTACCCAATAGACGATACAGACTTTCCAAAAAGTAAAATTTGCTGCTGCCATGGATCAAAACCAAATCGGTTTGTAGAAATGTTTAAACGTCTCCTCAAAGACCCGTCCACTGAAAAGGAAGTATGGATTGTTATGGGGGGAGGTCTCAATGTTACTGAACTAAAAAACCTACTAAAGAATCCAGATACTACACATGTTCAGGACTACCTAATTCAGGCACAATTTTTATTATATTCAACTTGGGCAAGTGTTTCTTCCGCAGGTGCAAAACTTAAAGTTTTGGGACCTGCCAACTGAAGTATATATCCAATTTAGTATTTCTTAAATTAATGGGCCAGTAGAAAAATTCTACAGAGCCTAAGACATTAAATCTCAAAATACACCATACGATACCACATTAAATCCCGTAATATTATACGTAAAACCTTCTCGCGCAACCAAACTGATACCACCCTTTATGTTCCACTAAAGATTTTTTGCCATTCAAACGGTGATCAATACATAAATCCAAATGTTATGATATAAACAAGGTATGTTGTTCTGCTTCCGATTTGAATGATAAAGGTCCCAGCCATATAGTTCCACAGTTTGAAGTTATTGGTTAAATAATTGATAAAGATATTGCTCGCGCATTAGTTACCCAGATAATTGATTGACAGACACTCGTCCATACAAATCTTTTTGACAGTCATACATATTTTTGTTAAGTATACAAATTAGTCCACAGTTTAGAGCGGTGTTTATGATTACTCAAACAGAAATACAAAAAACAGACGTGAGCGAATTTCAGGCGCATTTACAGGAATATGTGTCTAAATCTGCACCGGTTGCCATTACACGTCAGGGTAAAATAGTTGGATATTTTCTTCCTATACATCACCATCTTGAAAAAGCTAAGATAGAGTCATTAAAATGTGCTGCTTTGAAACTTGATAAATTGCTTGCCTCACATGGAGTTACTGAAGAAGAATTGCTAGTAGATTACCTGGCAGAACGTGCTGAGCAAAAACAAAAAAATGGTTAATACATGTCTCATATATTAGTATTAGATAATATTATCTTCATTCGCGCATAAACATTCTTCTTTAAATTATCTGTCACATGAAAACAGAGTATTTAATTAAGTGCTTCAATAACCCTTTCACTGATACTTTCCAACGTTTGTATTGCATTTTCGTATTCTTGTGCAGAAGCTTCGTCATATACCATTTCTTCAATAAACTCTTGGTATCGCTCTTGCCATAGCGCTTTGTTTTTTAGTAATGCCAGTGATTGCTTAATTTCAGTAACAGGGTCAGTCGAATATTCAGGATGCTGATTTTTGAACTGCTTTGCATTGTTTCTGACAATGACATTGGCTAATGTGAAAAAAGCTGCATTAATTCTATCGGCATGTTTGATTGCGTTCAGATCATAGACATGTCGTATTAATGTTTTATCATCAGGGTGATAGGTACGCTCAATTGCGATTATCTTTCTGGTTAGGCTAACCCACTTTTCGATGGCTGTTTCATCTACAGAGATACATAATGTTGATGCTGGAGTAAATATAACAGTATTATTCAGTGTTTCTTCAATTAATGTTTTGATCGGTAAATTTTCAGCTGAAAGTCGAATATCCGATAATGTGAATTCTAAAAGAACGTGTGGTCTTAATCTTGCGCTCATAAGAAAAGCGGATGGATAGTTGACGTCTATCCGTAAGTATTGTCCCTCGTTTCTAGCAATAGGCTGCCCTATTGTTAGTCCAGGAATGACCAGCTTTGATGTGATTAATGATCTAAATTCCTTTAATTCTTTTAGAATAAAACTTTTCCTATAATTTCTAGTAGTATTTTTAAATTGTATTTTAAAATCGACGTCTTCCGACATGCGTTTCACAATTTTGTGTGCTTTCGCTAAACATGTACCACCAGAAAATACTAATCGGAAATATTCATTTTCAATACCGGAAAGCGCATGAATGGCTTGAGTAACGTAATAATCTTTTTCAATAACTGCTTCAGATAATTTAATATGCTGGCGTGTTACTGAAATTAATTCTTGTAAATATTTTTTATTTAGCATTGATATTTTTCTCATAAATTAATTTACTATTTCTGTAGCTAATACGGCGACGACAACGACTTTTTAATCTCACAATATTGCGTACCGGAACTTGTGTTGTTTTGCCTTCGTTGTATTCCTTTTCAGCGCTACCGGGTTCATATGCAATGCTCAAACGAGTTAATGCTTCGCGGAGGGTGGAATCTACACCATTTTTGATTAGAGGAATGTCAGAGTATTTAGAGAAATAGGCTTTAGCATAAATACCTGTGCCAATTTTTACTAGTTTCTTTTCAGCCAATAATTTATTTATTGCACGGCTAATTTGTCGGTAAGAACCAAGGTCAATTAAATCTTTGCGCAATAAGACATTACCGCGAATCGTTTTTAAGCGGCTTAATGCTTTATATTCTATGCTGTCGGAGTATTTTACACGCATGGGTTTATCGCCAATTAAGGACATATAAATATTATAGCAGGTATCTACATATCGTCAATTTGGGACATATAATGTGCCTGAATTGGTGCCTAGGTTCCGTAAAAATCCCATAAACAGTTGTAGGATTGAATAAAGCAACCGTGTAGATTATAGATAACTATTTGATTTAGAAGAAAGAAAATGGCGCGCCCGGAGAGATTCGAACTCCCGACCGCCTGGTTCGTAGCCAGGTACTCTATCCAGCTGAGCTACGGGCGCGTAAAAGAAGCAAGGATTATGCGCAAGCACGCTCCTACTTGTCAACGCTAATAAATGGCAAATGTTAAAGGATATGATGTCTACAGTGCCTGGGGTATTTTCCTGAATAGTGCTTCGTAGAGGGAGAACGCCACGGGCGGTAAGGATCGGCTTGGAATTACATCGCAATGGTCAAACGCCCTCATCCGCCTTCGGCACCTTCTCCCGCCAAAGAGCAGGAGAAGGAGTTACGATATAGATGAGAACTCCTTCTAAAGCACTGGCTTTCTTTACTGCCCAGCATTACGCAGGGCTGTTTGGTCATCGTGCCAACGGGCTACCCAGTCGGGCAGTATCGGTGAAGGATCTTTGTAGTCGACTAGCGCCATTATTTCTTCTGGCAACACTGAACCCCCTGATTTCTTCAAAAAACGAACTTGTATGATTGCGGTGGCCGTGAGTTGCTGTTTGCAAAAAAACTCTTGTTGCACCAAAAATTCTTTTTCACCCCAGCCCAATACTTTGGTTTCGACGGTAAAGCGGTCAAAGCATTTCAGTGGCTTTTTGAAAAGAATTGTTTCGGCGGTAAGAATAGGAAACCAGCCCATCTTGAATAATTTCGCTAATATGCCGCTCCGAGCCATTAAATCATAACGGGCCAGATCGAGAATCGTCAAATAGCGACCATTGTTCATATGCATGTATAAATCTAGGTCGGTAGGCCAAGTGCAAAAAGGGGTGATACAAGGACCAAGTACCGGGCAAGGTTTGCGGAATCGGGTAACGATAAATGCCCATATGACTCGAAAGTATAGGTTCATGCTTAATCATCCATAATGAAAACGCCACCTTGTGAAATCCCTTCATAAGGTGGCGTTCTCTTTCCCAGAAACAACTTCAAGCTCAATGCAATGTTGCATTTAATACTTAATCATAAAAATATTATTCAGGTGGTGTTTCTTCACCTGGCTCGGTGCCACCCTGCTTTTCTTGCTGGATCCGCTGATAAATTTCTTCGCGGTGCACTGAAACATTCTTTGGTGCGTTGATCCCGATTCTGACTTGATTTCCCTTGACACCCAATACGGTGACCGTGACATCATCGCCAATAATCAGAGTTTCACCAATCCGCCTTGTTAAAATAAGCATTTCACTCTCCTTCTCCATTGCTGCTAGAGTTCATTTTCCCGCAATTAATTAGACACTTAGGTCTCCATTTAGTTGCAAAGAAACGCACTCAACATGCATTCTGCAGCAAAAATCGCAATCAATTAGATATCAATATATCGGACTAACCTTAAGAAAACCTTAAGAGTAGACGATTTGACGCAAATTTTTCTACAAAATGAACTAGCCTTCCGGATCAAACTCTTCAGTTGGACCTTGTTCTAGCCTAAACGCAGCATGTAATGCTCTTACTCCTAGTTCCGTGTACTTCTCATCAATCACCACTGAAATTTTAATTTCAGAGGTAGATATCATTTTGATGCCAATGCCTTCATTACCAAGCGTTGTAAACATTTTTGTTGCAATGCCTGGGTGTGAACGCATGCCCACTCCCACTAATGATATTTTAGCTATTTTATTATCGGTAACGACATCTCGCGCATCAAGCTCCGTGGCCAATTTTTTTAGAATCTCATTGGCTTTATTAAAATCTTCTCGGTTAACGGTAAAAGTAAAATCTATCGTCCCGTCCGCCGAATCATTTTGGATAATCATGTCCACATCAACATTTGCTTCACTAACCGGTCCCAAAATAATTCCTGCAATGCCTAATCGATCCGGAACACCCAATAAGGTTAATCTAGCCTCATTCCGGTTAAAGGCAATACCAGAAACTTTTGGTTGCTCCATGACTTTCCCCTTAATTTTTTCTTCGTATGTTACTAATGTACCTGGGCAATCTGAAAAAGTTGAAGCAACTCGTAAGGGAATTTGAAATTTACCCGCAAATTCAACTGCACGAATTTGCAATACCTTGGCCCCAAGACTAGCTAATTCTAGCATTTCTTCAAATGTAATATGCTTTAATAGCTTCGCTTCCGATACAATACGAGGATCGGCTGTAAACACACCTTCGACATCGGTATAAATTTGGCATTCATGGGCATTTAACGCTGCTGCCAAGGCAACCGCAGTGGTATCGGAGCCGCCCCGCCCCAGCGTGGTAATATTCCCATTAGAATCAACACCTTGAAAACCAGCAACCACCACAATATTCCCTTCATTTAAGGCTTCACTGATGGTCTCCGTCTGCACTTTTTGGATACGCGCTTTTTTGAATGAGTCATCGGTAATAATACCCGCTTGCCAACCGGTGTAAGAACGAGCTTTGAACCCATGTTTGTGTAGCGCCATGCAAAGCAGCGCAACAGAAACTTGTTCACCTGTTGCTAATAAAGCCGCTAATTCACGTGGGTGTGGATTATCATGTAAGTCTTCGGCTAAACGAATAAGCCGATCGGTTTCGCCACCCATCGCCGAAACCACGACAACGACATCATATCCTTCATTTTTAGTGTTAATGATTCTCTGTGCAACATGTTCAATGTGCTCAATGTTTGCAACAGAGGTCCCACCATATTTTTGTACTAAAAGTGCCATTAGTTTGTGCCTATACGTTTTTCAAGCCAAGGTTTTACCAATGCTAATATCTGTTCGATGTTTGCTGTGGCCGGCCCGCCCGCTTGGGCAAAATCTGCGCGCCCGCCTCCACTACCACCTACTTGTTCTGCTAAATAGCGTGCCAATTCATCTGCTTTAATTGTGCCTTGTTTTACGCTCACACTCACCACAAAATTGACTTTATTATTTTGTTGTGTGGCTAACACAATGATTGCATCATGCATTTTATTTTTGAGTTGCTCTGCTAAAAAGCGCAAATCTTTGGATTCAAGATCCGTTATATATTGTACAAGACATTTCACACCAAAGCACTCGGTAACTTTGGTTAGATAATGTTGTGCGCGCTCGGCCAGTTGATTACCAGCATTTTTTTGTACTTGTTTCTCAAGTTCTTTGACTTTAGTTAACAACTGCGCCAGCTTTTCAGGTAATTCTTCACGCAGGCAATTCAATAAATTTGCACACTGCGCCATATCATCATCCATTTTCGTCAACCACTGCAAAGCAGCTTCACCGGTGATGGCTTCAATGCGGCGAATACCAGCAGCAATAGCACCTTCAGAGATAATTTTAAACAAACCGATTTCACTGGTATTTTTGACGTGCGTCCCGCCACATAATTCTTTAGAAAAATGACCAATCGACAGTACGCGTGCTTTATCAGCATATTTTTCACCAAATAAGGCCATGGCGCCGGCTTTTTTGGCTTCCTCAGGACTCATAATATCGGTATGCACTGCAGTCCCGGAACGGATTTGCTGATTCACTAAATGCTCGATGGCGGTTAATTGTTCTTTAGTTAAACTTTCATAATGTGAAAAATCAAAACGTAATCGATCGGGTGCAACCAACGATCCTTTTTGCACCACATGTTTACCCGCAATACGCTGCAATGCCGCATGCAATAAATGCGTGGCGGTGTGGTTTAATGCGGTTGCTTGTCGCTTACTCCCATTCACTGCAGCAATCACAATTTGATCGGGTTGTAATACACCACTTTTAACAGTACCTATATGTAAATGTGCTTGCCCTTGATTACGGGTATCGGTTACTTCAAATGCACCCTCTGGCCAATGTAGTTGACCTTGATCACCGACTTGACCACCTGCTTGTGCATAAAATGGCGTGCGATTTAAAATTACCCAACCCGATTCGCCTGCTTGCAGACGCGGAACCGGAACACCATCACGAAATAAACCAATCACCGATACTTCATCTTCTAAACGTTCATAACCAGCAAATTCTGAATAATGTTCGATTTCTTGTGTTTCATCGGTGGCAATAGCAAATTGACTGGCTGCTTGTGATTGTTCACGCTGCTTTTGCATGAATTCTTGAAAGCCAGTGTAATCCAGTTCATAACCTTGTTCACGTGCAATATCTGCTGTTAAATCGACGGGAAAACCGTAGGTGTCATACAAGCGAAAAATAATTTCACCAGGAATAGTTTGTGAATTTAATTTACTTAATTCTTGTGAAAATATTTTTAAACCCTGTGTGAGCGTGCGTGCAAATTGTTGTTCTTCTGCGGCTAAAACTTTTTCAATAATATTTTGTGAACTTTTTAATTCGGGGTATGCATCGCCCATTTCAGCAACAAGCGGTTTGACGAGTTGGTGGAAAAAATCTTCAGGTAAACCTAATTTATGTCCATGACGTAACGCGCGACGAATGATGCGGCGCAAAACATAGCCGCGTCCTTCATTGGAAGGTGACACGCCATCGGTAATTAAAAAACTTGATGAACGAATATGATCGGCAATAACACGTTGTGACGTATTGTGATAAGGGCCTTCCGTTTCTTGTGAAATTTCGCGTGGGTTATTTTTTTTAATTAACACATCAATCGCATTTAATAAATTGCGGAAGAGATCGATGTCATAATTATCGTGTACACCTTGTAAAACGGCGGCTAAACGTTCCAGTCCCATACCGGTATCCACTGATGGTTTGGGTAGTGGTGTGAGTGTGCCATCCGCAGCACGGTTATATTGCATAAACACCAAATTCCAAATTTCAATGTAACGATCAGCATCAGCGTTTTCTGATCCGGGTGGACCACCTGGAATTTCAGGACCATGATCATAAAAAATTTCTGTACATGGTCCACAAGGACCGGTATCACCCATCGACCAAAAATTATCTGCCGCACCACAACGAGAAAAACGTTTAGGATCTGCTTTAATTTCATTTAACCAAATATCAGCAGCTTCATCATCGGTTTCATACACAGTGATCCACAAACGTTCTGGTGGTAAATGCAATACCTTGGTTAAAAAATCCCAAGCATAAGTGATGGCTTCTCGTTTGAAATAATCACCAAAACTAAAATTACCCAACATTTCAAAAAAGGTATGATGGCGTGCGGTGTAGCCGACATTTTCTAAATCATTATGCTTACCACCGGCGCGCACACAACGCTGTGCCGAAGTCGCTCGGCTGTAGGGGCGTTTGTCTTTGCCTAAAAATACATCTTTGAATTGCACCATACCTGCATTGGTAAATAACAAGGTAGGATCATTACCTGGAACCAGAGGGGACGACTCAACGGCTGTATGCCCTTGTTCTTGAAAGTAATTAAGAAATTGTTTCCTGATATCAGCCGTTTTCACAACATAACCCTTTATTTTTTCATTGCTTGGTACAATCTGGTCAACTGCTAAGAATAGCAAATGAAGGTTGATTTTGATACTTTTGGCAAAGAAATCAATAGGAATGAATACCCTTTTTCACAGTAGCCGCCCGTGGCAACCCCCTGAATAGTACTTCGTAGATGGAGATTGCCACGGGCGGCATAGATTTTTCTGACATCTTGTTTATTGGTAGAACGCCCTCGCAATGACAGGGAGAAATGATAACAACTTAACAATGACATGAAAATATAATTGCTATCGTGAACAGAGAGCCTGCGGAAAAGTACTTTGAGAGATGACTTGCGGTCCAACTTACGGAGATAAAATATTTATAGTAGTAGTCCAGAAATTGCTACCTCGCGGACATGTCGCCAAGAGGCTCCTTTGTCCACGCTACGAAGAACCCACAACCCCACTATCCTACCCATTTACGTGCATTGCGAAACATTCTTAACCATGGGCTGTTCTGGCTTAAACCGCGTGGGTACCAGGAAAATTGTTGTGTTAAAAATACACGTTCCGGATGCGGCATCATAATAAGTACGCGACCATCATTGGCTGTAAATCCGGTTAAGCCTTCTGGGCTGCCATTGGGATTATCAGGATACTTTTCAGCAACCAAACCATAGTGATCAATAAAACGCAGCGCTGCAGCTTGTTTCACCACTGTATTGCGAATTTCATTGAGATCATTAAAGTGCGCACGCCCTTCACCATGCGAAACAACAATCGGTATGCGCGAGCCGACCATATCTTTAAAAAAGATCGCCGGAGTTGCTAAGATTTCAACTTGACTCAAGCGCGCTTCAAAACGTTCGGAACGATTAGGCAAAAATTGCGGCCATAAGTTGGCACCGGGAATAATTTCGCGTAAATGCGACATCATTTGACAACCATTGCAGATCCCTAATGCAAAGGTATCTGGACGAATAAAAAATTCAGCAAACATTTCAAATAAGTGTGGATGCGATAAAATTGAATGTGCCCAACCACGGCCTGCACCGAGCACATCACCATAAGAAAAACCACCGCAGGCGGCAAAGCCAACAAATTGCTCTAAATGATGATGGCCTTCAAGTAAATCACTCATATGCACGTCAACGGGATTAAAGCCGGCGTGTTCAAAAGCCGCAGCCATTTCGTAATGTCCGTTCACCCCTTGTTCACGTAATATGGCAACATTCGGTCGCATTTTATGATGAAAAGGAATAGTGATGTCTTCATCCGGATCAAACATTAAATAAACTTGCAAACCTGGATCTTTAACGTCTGCAATTTGTAGCGCTTCTTCTTTAGCACACTCTGGATTATCGCGGCGCATTTGCATGTGCGTACTCAATTCAGACCAAATATTTTGTAATTTCACGCGTTCATGCCGATAAATCACACCATCGGCAAAATGAATCAGAATACGATCATCCGCACGCATATGCCCAATAACAAAACTATGATTACCTAAGCCATATTCACGTAAACAAGAAAGGACTTCATCGGCTTGTGTATGCACAACTTGGATCACCACACCACATTCTTCATTAAATAAACTACTGATGGGATCTGTTCCGAGTGTATCAAGATAAACATCTAAACCGCAGTGACTGGCAAAAGCCATTTCACAAAGGGTGACCAATAAACCACCATCTGAGCGATCATGATAAGCTAATATTTGATGTGATGCTTTTAATGATTTTAATGCAGCAAAGAAATTTGTAAAAACTTCTGCATCATGAATATCTGGTGTATGGTGACCGAGTTGCTGAAAGACTTGGGCAAAAACACTTGCGCCCAATCGTTGCCGCCCCTTGGCTAAATCAATCAATATTAAATCGGTATCACCACAATCGGTGCGTAATTGTGGGGTAATTGTTTTGCGCACATCACTAACAGGTGCAAAAGCACTCACCACTAAAGACACTGGCGCTGTGACAGAGCGTTCTTTATCTCCTTCTTGCCAAACCGTGCGCATGGACAGTGAGTCTTTACCAACCGGAATACAAATTCCTAAACCAATACAAAATTCACTTGCTGCTTTTACTGCTAAATAAAGTTGGGCATCTTCTTTTTCATTGCCACAGGCCGCCATCCAATTCGCTGACAAAACCACATCGGTTAAATCGTTTATATCACTACAAGCGATATTCGTTAACGCTTCACTAATGGCTAAACGTGCACTGGCTTCTGCATCCAATAAGGCAACGGGGAATCGCTCGCCCACTGCCATAGCTTCACCTGCAAATCCTTTATAACTATTTGCAACCACTGCAGCATCAGCAACTGGAATTTGCCACGGACCGACCATTTGATCGCGTGCAACTAAACCCGTCACACTGCGATCACCAATCGTTATCAAAAAACGTTTGTCTGCAACCGCAGGGAATTTTAATACGCGTTCAATGGCATCGGCTAAATCAATGCCAGCCGTTTCAAGTTCTTTTTTTGCACAAGAAGCAACCGTTGCCTGTTTATTTAAACGTGGTGTGTTACCAAAAAGTAAATCAAAGGAGACATTCACTGGCACATTATTATAATAGCCGTCACCAACAACCAATTGTGGCTCGTCAGTGGCTTGCCCAACAACGGCATAGGGACAACGTTCACGTATGGCAAATTTTTCAAATACCGGTAAATCTTCTTCTTTAATTGCTAACACATAACGTTCTTGTGCTTCATTACACCAAATGGCCAACGGTGACATCGAAGGTTCATCACTTAAGATCGAACGCAATTCTACGCGCGCACCTTTCCCATCATGGTAAGTCAACTCAGGTAAGGCATTAGCCAATCCACCCGCACCCACATCATGAATAGAAATAATCGGATTTTGTTCGCCTAATGCAATACACTGATTAATGACTTCTTGTGCACGTCGTTGCATTTCAGGATTTGCACGCTGTACTGAAGCAAAATCTAATTCGGCTCTGCGGTGACCACTAGACACTGAAGATGCAGCACCACCACCCAATCCAATCGATTGTCCCGCACCACCTAAAACAACTAATAAATAATCATCACCAACAGTGCGCTTGTGTGTATGCATGGGTCGCAATTGTCCCATACCACCAGCGATCATGATGGGCTTATGGAAACCATACCATTGTTGTTCTTGTTCATTTTCTCGCGCAATAGTTAGCGTTCGGAAAAACCCAGTTAAATTGGGTCGGCCAAATTCATTATTATAGGCGCAAGCACCCAGTGGACCTTGCAACATTATATCCAACGCTGATGCAATATAGGACGGTTTACCAGTTGATATTTCCCACGGTTGTGGCC
>Ga0206997_10183_pt1 | contig 13738 bp, 15 predicted proteins | sample Alteio_BWMinCont_3_FD_153478 | JGI IMG/M metagenome (GOLD analysis project Ga0206997, IMG submission 153478) | Enriched cells from forest soil in Barre Woods Harvard Forest LTER site, Petersham, Massachusetts, United States -... | ecosystem: Environmental > Terrestrial > Soil > Temperate forest >...
TATTACTGAAGGTTTTGTAGTTGGCTAATAAGGTTCACATGGAATACCCCAAAATTCATAGTTTGTTTAAAAGAAATGAAAAGGACCACTCTTTTATTGTGGGGGATTATTCATGTCCTGAATTTGATTTAATAAAACGTTGGCGCGTTGAGGAAAAAATCGATGGTACCAATGTACGGATTGTGTATGACCCACATGCAGAGCATGAAAAAATAGCTATTCTTGGCCGTTCAAAAGATAGTGGCATGCCAACATACCTCGTTGAATTTCTTAAAAATCATTTTACTGTCCAAAGGCTTCATGAAACATTTGGTGAAGTGAGGCATAAGATAATCCTTTTCGGTGAAGGTTATGGGCATACGATTCAATCGGCTGGACCTAAATATCGTAAAGATGTTAACTTTATGCTCTTTGATATCTTGATTGGCTCTTTTTGGTTAACGCGTGAAGTTGTTCAAGAAAAAGCAACATTATTACAAGTTCCTTTTCCGCCTGAATTAGGTATTATGACCGAAGTTGAAATTGTAGATTTTGTAAAATCAAAACCACAAAGTCTTTGTAGCGCGACCCCTCAAGTTATTGAAGGAATCATAGCCCGCCCTGAGCCATTGATGCTTTTTAGAAATAATAAGCCAATTGTGTGGAAATTAAAGGTCAGAGATTTTTTTCTATGACTTTTTATCTCTTGTTCTTATGCACTTTTCAAGGTCTTTGCGCCATACCTCTGGCCGAACAATTTAAGCAAGCCGGTTATGTAGAAATTTGCGACGAAAAGCATGGATCGGCGACGTATGATTCTCTGTATGCATATTTTGATAAGCTCATTGAATTTCTGCAAACAAATCAAGTTTGGGCGCAAAAATTATACCACGCAAAAGAACGTTTTATTCGTTCAAAGGATAGAAATTACTACGCCACCGATTTTTTTGGTTTTTATGATGAATCGGAACGGGAAGGAAGAAGCCAAATTTCCTTCTATTATTCGATCCATTTCCATGAGTTTATTTGCTCTCGTTGTCCAGAATTCAACCAAGTTCCCGCAATCATCGATTTTCTGAAAGCTTGTCGCGAAATCCAAAAATCATATGGAAATCTATTTCATGAGGCGGCAGCCGAGTTAGGTTTGGCAAAGATTTTTTCTCCGCAAGATGAGCAACCACCGATACTTTTCAAGGTAATCAAATATCTCCCGTCTTACATCGCCACAAAGCCTCATTACGATGGGACTGTGTTTTCTCTTTTCCTCGATAGCACGGACAACCAATCGCTTCTTCTTGCTCCTTATAAATCAGTACTCACGGTCGATGATTTTTCTTCCCCCTGTAGAAAATTTTCTCGATGGCACAATCAAAATTCTATCTTGCTTATTCCCGGAATACTTCTCGCAGAATTTTCCATCTATCCAACTCCTCACATTGTCACACAAAGTGGCAAAATTCGATATGCAACAATTGCATTTGCGATGAGACCCCATCACATTTCTCAAAAAAACAGGCAAAGCCTGCCCGAATTTTCTCCTCTTCCGAACTTTAAACATTGAATAATTTTTTTTTACCCAATATGATGCTAAAAAAATTACATGGTATTAAAAAATCATTATAGGTTTTTCTTATGTTCAAATTTAAATATTGGGTTCTTCTTTTCACTTCACATTCTTTGTATGCCATAACAACGCTCAATGTAATATTAAGCTCAGATAATAATCCGGGTGGTATGGGAGATGTAGGTGATCTGAGATATTGTTTGAACACCATGAATCAAGGTTTAAATACAGTACCGGATGATTATGCAATTCTTTTTGCGTTTCCGATGACTATTCAACTCAATGGGATTCTGCCGATTATTAACAACTCCTCAAATCCGGTAAATATCACCATTGGCAATTCGGGTTCTACTCCTACCGTTACCATCGACGGGAACAGTGGTACGTATAATGGATTTTTGATCCCTATAGGAAATGTGACAATACAAAACATGATCTTTCAAAATCTAGCTGCAAAAGGTGGTAACGGCGGAAGTGGAATTTCTGGCGGCGGTGGTGGCATGGGGGCCGGAGGAGCCATTTATGCTCCTCAAGTTTTTTTAAATGGTTCAAGCCCTTCAATCACGTTGATAAATGTATTAATCAACAACTGTGCTGCTATTGGTGGCAATGGCGGCAGTTATTTGGGCTCAGCTACCGGCAATGAGGGCGGCGGTGGCGGTGGTGGTTTTAGTGGGAATGGAGGTTCTATTACAGCAACGGGAAGCACCGGAGGCGCTGGAGGAGGAGGTTTTGGTGGAAATGGTGGAGATGTTACGCTTTCGGCAAGCGACCCGCTCGGTGGAGGTGGCGGCGGCGGAGGAGGTATCGGATCCCGCGCTACCGTAGGAATACTCACAAATCTTGGCAATGGAGGCTCAGACCAGAACGTTGGAATGAATGGAAGTGGTTATGGTCTCACGATTACTGCAGGCTCTGGTGGAGCAGGTAATAGTGGAGGAAATAATGCGGGCGGCGGCGGTGGCGGAGATGGTGCACTTGCTGGCGGTGGCGGCGGGGGAAGTGCTGGATTACCTGGACTGCAACCGCAAGGTTCCATACCTCCTGGAGGGAGCGTTATGCCTTCTGGAGGCCTTGGTGGAGATGGCGGCGGTGGCGGTGGCGGTGGCGTCGTCACAACTGCTTCTAATAATCAAATTGATGGACAAGCTAATGGCGGTGGCTATGGCGGCGGTGGTGGTGGCGGTGCTGGCACCGGTTCATATGATATAGCGTATACGGTACAAGGTGGATCGGGAGGAGTTGGCGGTGGCGGCGGCGGTGGAGGTGTTAACCAATCTGGCATGACTCTTGCAGGTGGTGGAAATTCCAGTGGCGGAGGAGGCGGTGCAGGTGGCGGACCTTCTAATGGCACTACTGCCTCGGGTGGTACTGATACAGGAAATCTCGGTGGTGGATCGGGGGGATCTGGCGCCAATACCGTTGGATCGGGCTTTGGCGGCGGCGGTGGTGGTGGCGGGAGCGGTCTTGGGGCTGCTATTTTTGTTGATAGCGGCTTAAATTTCACTCTACAAGCATTCTCGGGGATTCCAACTACTTTTAATACAACAAATAATATGACACAAGCAGGAACTCATGGAACAGGAGGATCTGGAAGTGGCACAGATGGCCAGGATGGATCAGCGTGGGGTAATAATATTTTCCTGCGCGCAGGTTCTTCGCTTACGTTCATGGCACAAGGTAGTAATGATCTTTTGATACTTGGCGATCAGGTTTCGTTTACTGATGATACCATTTTTGGCGCAGGAGGAACGAACGTCTTTGTCATAGGAAACGGAACTGTTGTTTACAATGGAACAACCGATTATCCGGGATCAATCACGGTAAATAATGCTAATTTTCAAGTGAATGGAGTGATCGATACTGCATCAATTTCCGTCTGTAGAAATATTAGTTTTAGTTCGCAAAGAGGTACATTGAGCGGGATGGGAACCTTGACTGGAAATGTCTTGGTCAATTCTGGAGCGATTTCTCCAGATGTCGGAGAAACGCTCACTCTTGGCAGCCTGTCTTTAAATTCAGCGGATCCAATTAACAATACCCTTGGAAGCCTGGTACACATTGAAATTGATTCGAGCGGCACATCGTTAGTTGCAGTTACTGGACCGGCGTCATTAGCAGGTACATTGGAAATAGATCTAGATCCAAATGCTGCGCAGGGAACGTACATAATTCTCACGTCATCTGCTCTTACCGGCACCTTTGATTCCGTTACGTTTACGGGAACAGTTCCGAACTATTCACTCTCGTATTTGCCAATCGGAAATCCTACATTTGTGCAATTTGATTTTTTGGGTTATCCGACTCCACCAATCCCGGCAGTCGTGCAGTCACCATCGAATTTGCAAGGCACGCAAAAGAAAAATAACTTTGGATTCGAATATGAACTCTACAATCAATTGACATGGACACGGAGTCCATCACCAAAGGTTGCTGGATATGTGATATATCGGGATGGAAAGAAAATTGCAACGGTAGGTGCTTCTACGCGTCTGTATCAAGATCATAATCGACCGCGTGGTATTTTTTCAGTTTATTCGGTAGTGGCATTTGATGGGGATGGCAATATGAGCTTGCCGGTTATCGTTACCGTTCCGTGAAAACAAAGGATATGGGTATGTATAAAAAAATCGCTTTACTGTCTGGGCTGTTTTGCACATTGCAGCGTGCATCTGATATCGTAATAAAACCGAGCTACTTTTTCTTTTCCGCATCCCCGATGAAGCATATCTATCATCATGGTGGTTTTGAAATTCAAGCAAGTGTATCTGGTTCTTGTTGTGATTATTTTGATTTGTATGGCAGCGTCGGTTGCCGCAAAGCGTGGGGGCGCGCATTGAATACCTGTGAAAAAACAAGTCTCACCGTTGTGCCAATTGATATTGGTATAAAACCGACATTGAATTTCTGTGGAAGATTTTACTATTTTTTTGCAATCGGTCCACGTTTTTTCTACTTTCATCAACATAATAACTCACCGTATGTTGATCGCATCATCAATGGTGGCGGGGTCGGTCTCTTTGTAAATACGGGTTTTAATGTACAACTGACAGATTGTTTTTTACTCGGTATTTTTGGTGAATATTCATATGAAAAGAAAACGGTTTGTCCAAAAAAGCCGAACGTGTTGAGCAATGGCAGTATACAAATAGGTGGCTTTGCATTTGGCGTAAGCTTGGGGTATGTATTTTAAGCGAAATGATCAAGAAACAAGCTTATTTGATAGTCCAATCAATTTCTGGCAGATCATGTTGTTTAAGGAATGTATTAGCCTGCGAAAAATGGCGGCAGCCTAAAAATCCCGTTACTGAAAATGGCGACGGATGTGCTGCTTGTAAGATCAAATGGCGAGATGGATCAAGATGAAGATGGAGATGAGCAACTTTTTTTTGCGCATAAGCTCCCCATAACATCAAGACCGTTGGATGTTTGCGCTTAATCAGTGCTTCGATAGTAGCATCAGTAAAAAGTTCCCATCCTTTGCCAGCATGACTTGCGGGAGAACTTTCCTCTACCGTTAAAATTGCGTTCAGCAATAAAACACCTTGACGTGCCCAGCTGGTTAATGTGCCGGTATGTGGCATAGGCATGCCAATATCATTGTGCAGCTCTTTAAAGATATTGCGTAATGATGGTGGTTGTGCAACTCCCGGTGGAACACTAAAGCTGAGCCCATGAGCTTGCCCGGGTCCATGGTATGGGTCTTGTCCTACGATAACTACGCTTACTTTATCAAATGGTGTTGCTCGTAGTGCTGCAAAGATATTCTGTTTTTTGGGATATATAATTGCACCGGCAGCTTCTCTTTCTTGCAAAAAATGCACCAGGGCGTCAATTTCAGGCCGTTCACATATGTGATCCAAGGGTTTTTCCCAAGATGGAGGAAGTGCTGCGAAAAATTGTTGTTGTCGAGGTGTCATATATGTGCTCATGTTATTATTGAATAATTCATAGTATATAGCGTTGTTTTTTTGAAGTATACCGGAGGCTTTTGGGGACCTTTTGACGAAGCTGTTAAAGAAGTTAGCTTTAAAGTAGTTATGCTGAATTTGATCGATGCAATAAAAATAAACAACTGGTTAGAAAGGTCATGTATGAATGTACGTCATAAATTAATCGTTTATGCGCTTATTATTTTAGGTTTTTCGGGTTGTGGGTATCGCGTGAAACCATTGGTTCCTTTAAAATCACCTTCTTTTAATAATAACGAACAGTTTATAGAATTTGATTATCGAGTGTTTAACAAAAAAGATAATAGGAAGTATTTAGGTTGTAACCCGATTGCGCAAGGATATCAGCCCATTCAAATTACTTTTACTAATAATACATCCCGTTCTTTTGACATAACGCAAGAATCATTTAATTGTTTATGCACAGATCCTAAAATAGTTGCTTCAGCTATGCATATGTCGCCTGTACAAGGTGCTGCGTATGGCGGACTTGGTTGGTTAGGTTTAACAGCGCCGTATGGAGTCTTATTGCCTGGATTATGTTTGACGTGTATCTTTTGGCCAGCAGTTCCATTAGTTTCTAAATTGTTAGCTGGTGGAGTTTTGGTATTGATGTTGAGCCCGTTGGTGATTTTCCCTACTCTCGCTAGCATGCGATGTACGCAAATAAATGAAGCTATGAGCGATTACTTTGTGAAGATAGGTTTTAAGGATCAAGTGGTGCAACCATTTACCGTGATGAATAATCTCATTTTTATTTCGACATCACAAGCAAGTCAAAGATTTGCCGTGACGGTTATTGATACAAAAACTCGTGAAGCATTTGTGTTGACTTCAGTGCGTCAGAGAATTAACTTTAACGATAGTGAAAGTAAATAATACCGAAATAGGGAAACACTATGTTCATGGAAAATATCAGAAATATAGCAATTGGTATTGGCATTATGATACTTCTGCCATTGATAACACAGGTTGGCGCAAGACTTATTATGAAAGAGCCTGCATATCCCCACACAAGTCATTATGCACAAGCTGAAATGACTCAAGAGGAAAGACAACAAAATGTTTTAAAACATGAACAAGAAATGGAACAATATCAATTAGCTTTGAAGGAATTTGAAAAATATTATTTTTATATAACAACAGTTGTGGGTATTATTGCTCTTATTGCAGGAACTTTTATACAGATTCCATTTTTGGGCATGGGATTTATCTTAGGCGGCGTTTTATGTATAGTGTTTGGCTATTTGAGCTATTGGCAAGAATTAAATCATTGGATAAAATTTGCTTCGCTTCTTATGGCATTGTTGTTACTGATTTTAGCAAGTTTTAGATTTGCGCGAGTTTCGGCCAAATAACTCAGTTATTCTTCGTAACTCCCGCGCGCTCTTATTTTTTTAATCAGCCCCCGGCGCATTTTTGCTTGAAGCCGGGCCTCTTTTTTGATTTTTGGAATTTTGGTTGCCATACGTTTTTTGGGAATTATAAGAGCGTTTTTGACTTGTTGCGCTAATTGTAAGAGTGCTTGTTCTTTGTTTTGATGTTGGCTCCGTGAAGCGCTGTTGTGAATAATCAAATAACCGTCATGTGTTATATGTGTGTGTAATTTTTCTAAAACTCTTGTTTTTTGTTCTTCGGTCAGTGCACGCGTTGTGCGTACATTCCAGCGAACGGTAACTTTTGAACTTGTTTTGTTAACATGTTGTCCTCCTGGTCCGCCAGATTTGCTGGTAGAAAATTCAAGTTCATCATGGGGAATGGTAATACCATTTTTAATGGGTAAATTTTGTTCCATACGTTCCTTTCTGTGGTTATGATAACAATCTCATAAAATTGAATGCAACTATTATCATAATGGTTTGAATAATTTTATATTTGTATCGAATATTATTAAATAATTTTTAAAATAAGAAATTAATCTTGCATAGATTTTGAAAAAAATATTACTATTGGTTATATAATAATGTTTGATTATTGATAATCTGGTGTAAGCCTATGAAAAAATATACCATTTGTCTTTGTTTGGGAGGGTTTTTATCGATACAGGCTCCGTCTGAGCATGAACTATTATATATCGAAAAATATCTACTTCCTCCGGGAGTATTAAGATCTAAGCTTGATGGATTGTTTCGCAATGAGAGATTTCTGATCGCGTTTAAGAATAGAGACAAAAAAACGCTACAAGCATTGGGTTGTACGTTATATGGTACAACATACGATAATATTGTAGCTGAGCATAAAGATATTCCTGGCTGGCTTATGAAAGGGCCAAAGCGAGATTTCCGTGATCGGGGGAGGAATCTTAAACGAGTAGAGTATGGCCATTTTATGAGAAAGGTTGCTCGTGGATTTCCCGATTTTGTGGTACCACAAGAATATTTATACCATTATCCAGATGCAACATATAATTTGAATAATGCAAACTATTGTGTGATTTCAGAAAAGTTATCTCTTGATAAGAGACATTTGGGAACTTTAAAGCCGACGCAGATACAAAACATTCAACGTTTTATGCATAAAGTTGGATTTTGGGATGCGAATATCAAAGATAATATTCGAATTACGACTGATGGAAAGATAGCGTTTATTGATACCGAGCCGTTTGTATCGGTTCCTGTTGTGCAGTTTATTATCGATTATTTTTACTTTGAAGGGTTATCGAGAGGAGAGGCTTCGATACGATATTTAAAAAAACATTTAGCAGAATACCGTATGGCAAAAATTATTCGACGACGAAATTTGCTATTGCATGCAAATCAAAGCAATGCGACAAGTGCAAGTGCCTGAAATATTGAATGGAGAGAGCATGTGTAAAAAAATGATGCAAGGGTTGTCGGTTATTATTTTTTTTGTTTGGCACATACAATTAATTGCTGAGCCGATGAATCTCGCTATTGCGCGTAAGCATGTCGAGGATTACTATGATTCTGGGCAATATACATTAGAAATGAATAAAATTATTGATCGAGCAATATCCTATTTTTCATCTTGTTGTAGTATGGATGTTCGTAAACCGGCAATAGTTTTTGATATCGATGATACGGTTGTTTCTTCGTATCAACGATCAAAAGAGATTGGATTTGGATTTATCGATTCTTTATATCGATCATGGGTAGCTCAGGCTGAGTTGCCGTTAATATCAGAAACGAAGCGATTATATGATCATCTTGTTGCATGCCATTATCATATTATTTTTATTTCCGCGCGCCCTTGGTATGAAAAGGATGTAACGATAAGAAATCTAAAGCACAAAGGTTTTACGGTATTTGATAAGATTATTCTTCGTACTCCTGAAATGATGCATATGACAGTTAAATCATATAAATCTTTAATGCGTAAGAGATTAGTGATGCAAGGTTATACTATTCTTGCGAGTATAGGCGATCAATGGTCGGACCTTTGCGGTGGTTATGCTGAGCATTTGATTAAATTACCAAACCCTATGTACATTATTGTGTAAAGTTTTCTCTGTTGGGATTATGCATCCGCTTTGTAAAAAATCGTTGTAGTATGATATATGTTGGTATGCTACAAATAAAAGCAAAGATAAGTCCACCGATAATATAACACCAAAAACACATTGTTTTTACACCAAGATATTGTTCAAGATAGGGACCAATCTTTGTATTGAGCCAATGCATCCATGATGGATTATACGGTACGAGATCTATATGTAATAATCGTTCTATAAGATAATACCCCACTGCATAATCTATGACAATAATAGGCACTATCATAAAAGGATTGTTAACAAGATTGAGCACAACAATAACAGTAATGGGATTAACTTTAAAGATCCAACTTAAAGGAAATGCTATCCAGGTCATCAATCCAATGAATGGTGACGTTGCAATAAATACTCCGAGTGCGCAGGAACGCGCTAAGCGTTGGGGGGATTTTTCTAACGCTAAGAGCTTGGTGCTTATTTTTTTTAAAAAGTTATATAACATATTTTTTTACATGATTGAGGATAAAAATATGAATACAGCGTATATGATTTTTGCAAAGAATTGAAAGAGTTTTAGCTAAGAGGTGCTTTACAGGTAATGGTAGTATAGTATCCTTATAAAAAAGAAGATTTTTTCAGTAAAAGGTAAGGAATTATGCTGGTACTTTGTTTATTATTTTGTTTTCAAATACAGCAAATGCATGCTTCACATAGTATACAAGATAATGAAGATAGTGCTTTAAGCTCTTCATGCGTAGTAGCAAGTAATCCGTTGCAGCTTTATGAGCAACAACAATATTGCGATAGATTGTATTCTTATATTTTTAAAATTAAAATTCCTGCAACAATAGAGTTACGTGAAGCATTATGTGGGTTTTATAAAGGAAAACCAATAGAATTTGAAAAAAATTGTGCGGTACTTTTGGAAGATGAGGAACAATTTACCTTTTCATTAATTATTACACCGGAGATTGATTTTAAAACATCGGGTAATAATGTTCGATATGTTCAACGAATAAAAAATAAACCATTTCGCTGGTATGATTTTACGTTGATCAGAGATCACAATGCTTCTTTGCTCTGGACAATAAAAGAGTTACAAAAAAAAGAGGCCCCTTTAAAAATTCCAGACCACACGATCATTTTGTTATTACATCCAAAATGTGTTGAAAGGCTGATTAAACCAAAAATATGTAGCAATGCTCATGCGTGTCCAGATTCTGCATGTGTGGTCGTTTTGCCAACGGTTGTGTTGCGAGAAGACATGCAAGAGGATGAATTACATACTTGTTGCGCAGAAGCTCAAATTGCATCATTGGAATTGCGGGCAATACACCAAAAGCCTTCCGCTCAGGTAAGAAAGGAGCAGCTTGCAGTTATCGAACTTTGCAACAGGCCCTCATAATATAACGGTTTTAGGCATTGAAACTTCTTGTGATGAAACAGGCGCAGCGGTATATACAACGAATAATGGTATTATTTCAAATGCATTATTTAGTCAGATAGCGTTTCATATACCCTATGGCGGGGTAGTCCCCGAGCTTGCATCACGATCTCAAATCGAAAGAATTAATACTATTGTAGATGCCGCGTTACAGCAGGCTTCTGTTGATTTAGATAGTATTGATGTAATAGCAGTTACTTCTAAGCCAGGTTTGTCAGGATCATTATTAGTAGGTCTTTGTTTTGCTAAGGCATTGGCGTATGCAAAACAAAAAAAGTTTATTGGTATTAACCATTTGGAAGGACATGCATTTTCTGCGCATATCGAGCATGATATACCATTCCCATATATCTGTTTGACCGCTTCGGGAGGACATACTGCTTTGTATTTGGTAGAAGGATTTGGAAGTTATAAAATTTTGGGGCGGACGCTTGATGATGCGGCGGGTGAAGCGTTTGATAAAATTGCACGACTATTAGGATTGCCGTATCCAGGTGGGCCTGTTATAGAAAAATTAGCGGAGCAGATTGGATTTGTAGATGATTTGCATTACCCTCGATTAAAAATGAGGGGTTTGGATTTTAGCTTTTCTGGTCTTAAGACGGCAGTTTTATATGATCTTGCAAAGCGTGGATTATATGATATGACGTCAAAAAAATCGTTGTTGCATGATGCAAAAAATTCAGAAAATATCTATTTGCAGCAGCAAGTTGCAAGTTCATTATTGGTTGCGATAGGGGATATATTTCAAGACCGTTTACAACAGGCATTAGCGTTGTATCCTTCTGTGCAAGCAATAACATTTGTTGGCGGCGTGGCTTGTAATAAATATTTGCAGCAAAGGTTGGCTCTTTTTGCACAAAAAAACAAAAAGCTATTTTTTTTCCCTGCAAAGGAGTATTGTACAGATAATGGGGCTATGATAGCCTTTGTGGGTCATTATAAAGCTCAGCAAGGGTTGTTTTCTGACCTGGCGATCGATATTTTTTGAAATATTGAGGGGAAATGTATGTACTTTTGTTATTACGCAAGATTACTATGTTTTTCTATTATAATTGATTCAACATATACTTGGGTGGCGGCGGTACAAATGCCTGATAATCATGAGCGATATGCTGTACCGATTAATAAGCACGAGCAACGGGACGTTATTCGTGTGCTTCAAGAAGCAAGAAATAAGCTTGTGCATTTGAAGGCTCACCCGTGTGAAAGGAAATGTAATGCTCTTACGTGGGAACCTGTTGAATCGGATGAGCAATTACAGGCCCGTATCGATGCAATTGATGAAGAAATAAAGCTTATATGCAACTCTATTGCGCAGCGCTTGCAGCATTGAATACATATGTTGATTTTAGTTATAGTTGCCCCATTTTCCTTTTTGCGTTCTACTTCGAGGCTTACCGCGCTCTCATAAGTCGAAGAGGTTTTATGGCAATCAATAATTGCGATTGGGCCAAATCTTGAATGTTTGGAGTACCGTTGCGTAAAGCATATATAAAACACTCAGTGGCTTTTGCGGGATTCGTATTCAAATTTTTAGAGTCGAGGTGCATGAGCCCAACGGCATACTGTAATTGTGCAAATTCTTGCTTTGAAGGATAATCCAATTCTCGGAATTTTTGTAAAGTGATAAATGTTTTATTGAACAAAAGAGGATCGTTAATTTTATTATCTCTATAGATTTCTGATAGGAGCTCACCCAGTTTAACCTTATCTTGTCTCGACAAACTCTCAAAAGAAATCATGAGCGTATTAATATAAGGCATAATATCTGGCAAGAACTCTACAAGATCTGAAGCAGTTATTAAATCAAAAGCTTTTTGATGATTTTGCGCTGTGCCTCTTCCCAATAAATAGCAACGACCAAGGAGATATTGTGTGAACGATTTATTCGATGGTATTAGTTTCGTAAGATCTACAGCAGAAAATAGTTCAAAAGCTTTATTGTAATTTTGTGGTGTGCCTCGTCCAGCTTCATAACAACAACCAAGTTTAAATTGTGCAAAAGCTCTCCGATGGGGGTCTAGTTGTTCAAAATCTATAACAGACAATGCATTAAACGCTTTCTCATAATTTGGCTTTTGACCCATCGGCTCTCCCCCTTCAAGCGCCATCCCAAGTTTATATTGTACAAAAGTTTTATCCTTGGGTGCTAATTTCGCAAGATCTATAGCAGAAAATAGAGCGAAAGCTTTTTTCAGATTTAATTCCGTAGATTTGTTTATATGCCATAGGCCAAGGCTATATTGTGCTTCAGCGCGATCTTGTGCATTTTGATTTTGATTTCCCGACATTGTTGCATGCCAGAACTGCCGTGTATCCTGATCACTTAAATACAAGTCTGTGTGTGAACATAAACGGGTAAATTGTGTTGGACTTTCCAAGCTATTAATAAAATATACAATCTCTTTGCTTGTTAGCGGCAGTTTATTTGATATATTTACATACGCCTTGCGGGTATTATCGACATACGTTTGTTTAAGCTCTCTATTATCATCGCCATCCAGTAATGGATACGTATGAGTTCGCTTATTAAAATAATATAGATTAAATTGATGCGCATCAAAATAATGTACAAACGTTTTTCCACCGGTATGAGTAGTAACCTGGACTATGATATAGGGATCTCGAGCAGCAAATTTGTTTTGAATCAAATCTTTAAATTCACTCATACTAAAAGCATCAACGGTTGTTGCATCAAATTTCTCTTCTTTATCGTCGATTACAATAACAATGTTTTCAAAATCGATAGCCGTTTGTTTTTGCTTTTCTGCAAGAGTTTTGCTGGCGTCAGATTCCTTTATTTTTTCCTCTTTTTCTTTGTTGCTCACATCGCCAACGCTTAAAGGTAGGGCAACGGTTGGCGAGGCTGCTTCAACTTGCACAGGCAGTCTTTGTTGATCAGGCGCTATTTCTTGCGCAATAAGGGCAGCTTGTTGTGCGGCTAATGCTGCGACAGGCGCAGCCGGTCCCGCTGCAGCAACGTGGACTGCAGGCCCTGCGCCTGCGAGGACAGCATTCTGTTGGGCTGCAAGTTCTAATGAACTGGCTGGAGTTGAGTCTTGCTGCTGTTTCATAAACTCATCATGAGTTTTCTTTCTTTCCATTGTTTGCAAGGAAAGATGATGTATCATGCATAGTATTGATAAAAATATTAATTGTTTATTCATGTGATTTATCCTTTTTAATCTGAGCTACACTTCGTTTTTTGTTAAATCTTTACTGTATATCTTATTTTATATAAAAAACTTAATTTGTCAATAAATATTTTATATGTATTTTTTTACAAATTGAAAATTTTATTAAACATGGTAAGCGCCAGGTGTAATTATTGATTTTTAGCGAGGTTATCT
>Ga0206997_10231_pt1 | contig 13376 bp, 14 predicted proteins | sample Alteio_BWMinCont_3_FD_153478 | JGI IMG/M metagenome (GOLD analysis project Ga0206997, IMG submission 153478) | Enriched cells from forest soil in Barre Woods Harvard Forest LTER site, Petersham, Massachusetts, United States -... | ecosystem: Environmental > Terrestrial > Soil > Temperate forest >...
GAGAGGCGGAAGTCATGATACCAAGCGGGGCGGAAGGCGTGAGCCGACATGGATAACGAACAACTGGCGGATCTGATACGGCGGTCGCTCAAGAGGTCGCGCCGGGTGGAGATTGACGGTCTGGGGGTATTTGAGCGGTCGCGCGGGGGACGTGTGTCGCTGCGGCAAATGAACCGGACGCGGGTGTTTATCGCGTACGCTACGGAGGACGGCGCGATGGCGGAGAAGTTGTTTCAGGCCCTGAAGGGGCAGGGATACGCACCGTGGATGGACCGAATGAAGCTTATGCCGGGTCAAAACTGGCCCCTCAGGATTGAGGATGCGATTGCGAGCGCGGATTTCTTCATCGCGTGTGTCTCGTCGCAATCGGTGAAGAAACGGGGAGGTTTTCAGGCAGAGGTTCGTTTTGCGCTGGATTGTGCGAGCCGGTTTCCGATCGACGATGTTTTTATGGTGCCGGTGCGGCTGGACGATTGCCGCGTGCCGATGCGGATCCAGAGAGAGACGCAATACGTGGATCTTTTCCCTGATTTTGAAGCTGGGGTAGCGCGGGTGGTGGCTACTATTGAGGCTCGGCGGCGGGAGGCGGCGTAGGTGCGGCCCGGTTCCAGAAGACCTTGCACGTACCGACAGTGGCTGTCTTTGAGTAGAGAGAGGCGAGATCGAGGCGCTCGATTTCGTCGTCGTCGCACATTTCCACGGTGTCGAAGCGGCCAGCCTTGATCATGATGTCGAGCTTCGGGCGAGGAACGACGTGGAGGGCCATGGCTTCGGCATCGGAGAAGCGGAGCTTGTGGGAATCTTCGAGTTCCATGCCGGTGGGAGGCATACGGTGCAAATCGAAATAGATAACTTCGTCGGCCAGGAGGGAGGCAGTGGGCGGCGTGACTTCGCGGACTTTGGCTGCGGCTTGCTCAACATCGTGCCACATGAGGTCGTCGCGCTGTTCGAAGAGAGATGCAGCGAGTCCGTAGGATGTGAGCGCACAGAGCATGGCAGCTGCGAGCCAGGGACTCGGACGAGTTGCCAGTCTGACGGTGACTTCGCGGAGACCAGTCGCCGCAATGATCGTCAACAGATAGTAGCGGGTGAACGTGGGGCGGGCTGTGAGAAGGTAGGCTCCGACAACGAGCGCGAGGCAGGCGCAAAGGTAGAGTTCGGACTTGATGGCACGCGGGGCGTCACTTTTCCGGATATAAACGATTCCAGCGATGGCGAGGAGGACGAGAAGCACTGCCTGGCTGGAATCTCCCCAACTGAGAACTTCACCGAGGTTATGTGAGCCGGCTTCGTCCCAATCCACTTTGCGGTAGAGGAGTTGGTATTGCAGGAAGCCGAAGATGACGTGGTGCGGGGATTTGATCAGCAGGCGAAGGAGCGGGATGAAGGCTATAGTTACGCCGGCGCAAAAGCCCAGGAGCTTTTTGACGCCGCCGGCTGTGCGATTCACGACGAGCATCCAGATTAAGAGAATGGGTGCTACCGGGGCGCTTAGCAAAGATGACGCAGCGGCAGCCCCGGAGCTGAGTCCTGCGAAGGCTGGGAGCAGGATGCCCGGGCGGTCGACTGAATTGACCGTACAAAGATAGGCCGCAACAATCATGAAGAGGCACATCCCATAGGCCTGTAGCGAACCGAACTCCACGACGGCTGTGTTGAGTCCCATGATCACGGCCGCTGAAACTGCTGCCGGGGCGCGCCATGAGCTTTCGGGCAGGCGCCTGTAAACGTATGTTGCCATCATGGCGACGGCGCCGGATGTGAGGAGCGCGGCCGCAGTGTGGGGAACGCGCCAGTCTTCGCCGATGACTCGGAGCAGGATGGAATTCCAGTAGGCGTTGAAAGGAGTCTGGGGGAAAACGAAATCGATGTAGGGCTGCTTGCCGTGCGCGATCAGCCAGGCGGCGACGAGATGGTAGCCTTCATCCCAGGCGAAGGCGGCTGTCCGCGAGTACCAGACGAGGCCGGCTGCTATGAGAACGGCGACTGCGGCAACAAGGGCAGCGGGGCTGACTTTCGCCGGGCGTTCTTCATTTTCAACCATCGGGGGAAACATCGTCGATATCAGGCAACCGAGGGGGATGCGACGATTTGGCCGTCACGCATATTCACAATGCGATGACCGAACGCGGCTGCTTCGGCGTTGTGGGTGATCATGAGGATCGTCTGGCCGAGGCGTTCGTTGAGATCGCGCAGGAGATTCAGAACAGCCAGCGAGTTTGTGGAATCGAGATTGCCTGTTGGTTCGTCGGCCAGCAAGATGGCGGGCCTGGTGGCAAGCGCGCGGGCGATGGCTACGCGCTGTTGTTCGCCGCCAGACATTTCAGAGGGGCGGTGATCCAGGCGGCCTGCAATGCCCAGCATTTCAAGAACGTTACGAAGTTCGTCTTCGATGTGATCCATCGGGCGACCCGCGATGTGGAGAGCGGTGCGAATGTTGTCGCGCGCTGTCAGGTTCGGGAGCAGGTTGAACTTCTGAAAGACGAAAGAGACGGAGGTGCGGCGGAGTTCGGTGCGTTTGGCGTCGCTAACCTTGGCAACGTCAACGCCGCCTACGACGACTTCGCCAGAGGTTGGCGGAGTCAGGCCGCCAACGATATGAAATAGCGTGGACTTTCCTGAACCAGACGGGCCAACGATGGAGAGGAATTCTCCCGCGGGAACATCGAGATTGACGCCACGCAGAGCCTCGACCGAAACTTTGCCCGTCTTGTAGACCTTTCGAAGATCGCGCACGCGGATGATGGAGTTGCTCTGCGTCACAGGTTGACTACTCATACGCGAGCGCCTCGATTGGATCCTGGCGGACGGCGATCATGCCAGGATAAATGGCGCCGAGCAGGGCTGAGCCCAGGGCGATGAGAAGAACCCGGGGCCACCACTCCAGAACGATGGCTTGGGGAAGCGAGGCGGGGACAAATTGCCTGAGGACAGCCTTCGACGCAAAGCTCAGGGCGATTCCGACAATGGTTCCACCCAAGCCCATTGCGCCGGCTTCCCAGATGATGAGATTCATCACGAAGCCTTTGGTGGCGCCGAGCGATTTCAGAATTCCGATTTCACGCGTTCGCTGCAATACCGCCATGTACATCGAAAGGGAGACGACGATCAGGCCAGTAAAGATGCCGATACCAATAATGACCTTCACGAAAACTCCGACTGCCGGGATTTGATCGACCGACGTCAGGTCAATCCACTCTTTGGTGGAATAGACGCCATAGTCGGGCAGCATCGCGTTGATCGTATCCAGGACTTCCTGTAAGTTCTTCGGATCGTCCAGTTTCAGATAAATCTGGCTCACGTAGCCTGGGCGGCTCAGTTCCTGCAATTCCTTGAGCGGAACAAAAACGCGTGCCAACGCTCCGCTCGCCACCACTGCGACCACTCGCCACATCCTGCCCTGCAGTTTGATCTGACTTCCGACGTGAAGCTTCGGCTTTTGCTCGGCAGCGTAGTCGGCATCGACCACTACTTCGCCAGGGCTCCTGAACGTGTGAGCATCGTCGCCTTCGAGAAAAATAAAACCGCCGCTCATCCGCTTAAAGGCTGCATAATCGACGCCGGTAATGGTATTAAAAAGCTTTCCCTCCAGCATCTGGACGACGCCGTAGCCCTGCGCGACGTGGGGCACCGTGGTCAGTTTAGCGACAAGAGATTCCGGCAGAGGGTTGCCGCTTCCGCTGCTCAACGAACTGCCGGGGGGCCGGATAATAATGTCGGAGCCAACACCTCTGGTTCGCCGCTGAGATTCCTGCATGAAGCCCTGGCTGACACCTACCAACGTCAGGATCAGCATGACCGGAACGCCGATAAGCAGAACGCTCAGCAGGGTCCGCATGGGGCGGAATTTGATATTTTCCCAAACGAGCCGGAGGATCACTGGATCACCTTGAGCGTGGTGCCTTCGGGTCGCTCGAGGACGAACTGAGATGCGGTGAGTTCCTTGTTCATGTCCATTTTGGTGATTTGAATCGTGACTCCGTATTGATCCATTCGGCGGTTGAGATCGATGTGGGCCGGGAAGCTGACGCCATTGAAGCTTCGCCATTCAGAATAGCTGGTATCGCTCACTGTATTGCCTTTCGCGTCGTAAGTTTTCTGACGCACGATGCTGAGATCCAGGCGGTCGAACCAGACTTCGCGTCCCGGGATTGGTTTACCGTCGGCTGATTTGCCGTTGAATTCCAGGCGGTAAAGAGCATTTTCCTCATCCGTATCGTCCTTCAGCATGACAAATTCAGTGGCGGGATCCCAGGGGCGGATCAGCATGGAAGAGAGGAAGGCTTCCGGGCGGAGGTTTTCCATTTTATTGGCGGATGTGGCGGGTGCGGTATTCAGGCCTTCCACAAAGGAGTTGTTTTTGGGGAGATAGAAACGGAAGTCGGTGCCATTCGAAACCATGTCGAACGCGAGGGTGCCGACGTAGGGGAGGGTGGCGCGGATGCGAATGTCATCCGGCTTTCGGAAGAGAATGATGCCGGGCGCCGAGGGGTACTCGACTATGTGGGCTTGATCGATGCTGCCGGAAGACGCGGTCAGATTGGCTGAGGCGCTGAAGGACTGAACGGAATCGTAGGTGCGGGCGATGATCGCGTTGAGTTCCTCAAGGGTCGCGACCTTGAGTGCCGGACTCGTGCCATTGACCAGCTTGTGCCTGCGGAAAATATTCCGGTTCGTCCCCAGACAAGAGCTCAGGAGGAAGGCGAGCAAGAGTGCAACGGCTACCGGTTGCAGCCGGCGCAATTTACCCATCAAGGTCTTATTGTAAGACGGCGCACATGGTTTAAACGTAAGGAGGCTTGAATGGTATGATGGTTTTGTCCGCATTGTGCGGGCTTGCCCACTTGCGAGCGCGCTTCCACTTCCGCAGGACAGGAGAGGTCACGGGTGGAATCCTTCAGCTCTACCAAAATTTCGGCGTATCGCAATGCCGTCTCGGATGTAATATCCGGATCATCACGGAAGGCTGGCCTGGAAACCGCTCAAGAAGCGCATTGTTCTCGGTCCAGCGGGTACCTGCTCTGAGTCCACGTAAAGCTCACCGAGGACGATTGCGGAAACCGCGACTGTTTTCGATCGCCTCAGGACTTAGAAGCGCTGCGTTGTTGCCACGTTGGAAATGCGAGTAGGCTGAGGTATCCAGCAGAACGTTCACTCGGCGGTTTCCCAATCGGGAGGATCGTAAGGACACGAAGGCATCGGCCTCTGCCCTGGACCAATTTCCAAACAGGTCTTCGAAGTCAGAGTTTGTGGTGTTCTTTTTCAGGGAATGTTCGAGAAGGCGCTGGGTTGCGTTATTAAGGCTGATTTGGTCGCGGCGACCGATTTCAACGATTGCCTGCTCGATTTCCGGGGGAAGTTTCTGAGCGAAACCGTCATTCTTCGATTGTCTCTGAATGTGATTCGAACTGAGTCATATTGGGATGCAGGGCAGTTCAATCGGGAGATCTGGCGACAATGGCACCGTAGCCACCCCACGAATAAAAGTTAACGAAAGAGAACCCGGCCTCTTCCATCTCCTGTTTGAGTTGGCGGCGTGTGAAATGCATCTTCGGACGCAGGGAAAATGAATCGCCAGCTTCAAACACCGGAGGGCGAAGGGTACAGATCCGTACCGCATTGGCGACGCGCGGCGTCCACAACAGCGATCGGGATGAGGGCGCACGGAGTGCAGTTGAAACCAAGACTGGCGATCCGGGACGTAATTGAACCCTCAGGTCTTTCATAAACGATATGCGGCGGGCGCGGGGAGAAATGTAACAATATCCGTTCCAGCCGACGATCAGGGCGTCGAAATGACCGTCCATTTGGCGGGCGGCTGAGGGTGGCGCCCAATCGAGCGTGGCGGCAAGGTTACGCTGTGCCAGCGCCAGTTTACCGGCCCCCACCATGGCTCGACTGCACTCGAAACCGGCAACCTGATAACCGTTCCGCGCGAGTGCGATGATTTCGCGTCCTCCCCCAGCCGCCCCCACCAGAACGCGACTGCCGGGCGTGAAGTAGGTTCGGATCGCGAGATCCTCCCAAAAATGGAATCCTGAGTCGAGGTAGTCGTCGTTGCTGTATTGACGTCCATCGCCATAGCTCTTCTCCGAAATTACATCGTAAACGGATTCCGGGAGCAATCCCATCCAGAAGCCTTCGAATAACACCTGCATTCCGCCGTGGATCACCCGGAAAACTCGGTGGCAAGCCAGAAACAACGACGCGATGAAGACATTAAGCATGGGTGAGGGAACCTCTGAGCGTAACAGACTGTTCCGAGTTGTAAAACCGCCGTTCCGGGACTCAGGCAACGATTAGTTACGAAGGCGAAAATCACCCCTCAAAGTTCGATTGAGGTAAGGCCCAACTGTTCGCAGTGTCGAGAATGTCCGGATGGTATGATGATCTTGTCCGCACTGTGTGGGCCTGTGGCGCAGTTGGGAGCGCGCTTCCATGGCATGGAAGAGGTCAAGGGTTCGAATCCCTTCAGGTCCACCAAAATGTTACCTAAATACCTTTTCCTCAAACACTCAATTTGTAATTCAGGCACGCAATGAGTGCCATCTATGGCGTAGTGCAATTCGATGACACGGCGTTAGCTCCCGTGACAAGGGAAACCTTGGCTCCGGTGGCGGCCGCCATGGCGGTTTGGGGTCCGGATGGCCATGGACAATGGTGTGGAGTAGGCGCCGGTCTAGGCCACCTGATGCTTCATGTCACGCCGGAGTCGATCTACGAGCGACTCCCTGCGGGCATTCGCGTAGCGCAGCATCTTGTCATCACAGCCGATGCCCGGATCGACAATCGGGACGAGATCTTTGGAGCGCTGGGAGTTGCGGATTCGGGCCGGGCGCAGACGCCTGACAGCAGCCTGATCCTTCTGGCCTATGAACGTTGGGGGCCGGATTGCGTTAAGCGTCTGCTGGGAGACTTTGCGTTTGCGATCTGGGATAGCCGCCAGCGCAAGTTGTTTTGTGCCCGCGACGTATTTGGCTGCATGCCTTTTGTCTATTGCCAGGACGGGAAACGGTTCGTTTTCGCATCGGATGTGAAGGGCGTATTAGCTCTGGTGGAGTCGCCGAGGCTGAATGAGCCTTTGCTGGCGGCGTATCTTCAGATGAATACGTACAACGCCGAGAAGAGATATACCTTCTTCGAGGGCATTGTCAAACTGCTTCCTGCTCACACGATGACGGTGACGGCCGAAGGGGTGCAGACTTCGCGTTATTGGGCGCCGGGAGACGCGCCGGAGGTCCGGTTGGCATCCGATGCGGATTACACGGAGCGGATGCGGGAACTCTTCGAACAGTCCGTGGCGTGCCGTTTGCGCTCGGCGTTTCCGATCGGCTCGCACTTGAGCGGCGGATTGGATTCGACGTGCGTTAGCATCACAGCTTCTCGGATGATGCGAGGGCGGGGAGAGGAGCTTTCGGCATATTCGTGGTCGCCGGCGCCGGTTCCAGGCGCAGAATTCGATCCTGACAGCGAGCACATCCGGATCGAAGCGGTATGCCAGGCAGAGGGACTAATGTGTCAATATTTGCCTGTCACTACAGAGAATTACTTCGACTTGTTTCGGACGGACTTCACCGTGAATCCGACGGAGATGCTGGCGCACGAAAGTAATGTTCAGAAACGGGCCGTTGAGCAAGGTGTGCGGGTGCTTCTGTCGGGCTGGGGTGGCGACGAGGCTGTTTCCGGGCGGTGCCGGAGTGCGAAAAGGATCGATGGCAGACTGCGGGATGCCGCGATTACCCGATTGCCGGACTATCTGTATTCGCTGTTAGTCCCCACCCTTTGGCTCGAATATAAGAATCCCTGCATTCAGCCAGCGTTTGCGGCTCTTCATCGGAGAGCAGTGATGAATCTTCGTGGACCCGCTTTTCGACCGCAACCCAATGATCGCTCAACAATCTGCCACCTTCTTGAGTATGGGCATGTCACGAAACGACTGGAACATTGGGCAATCAGCGGCGCCCGACACAGATTGGTTTACCGATATCCAATGCTCGACAGGAAACTGGTCGAGTTTATCCTTGGAGTTCCAGCAAGACAGACGGTTTTCCGACCGGCGGTTGCTGGAATTCTGCCAGCCACGGTCGATTGGGGCCGGCGGAAGAAAGAATCCATTGGGGCCTTGGCCCTCAAGCAGGTCGCGTTTGCCGCGTGTCGTGAATGGGCCGACCGACCCGAAACGGATTTTGCTCAAGTTACGGCAACACGGTTCGTTGATCCCGATAAAATATTGATGGCGGTCCGTAAGAAGACCAGTTCTGGCCGATTAGAACAGTTAGGTGGCGTCAAAGAAGCGTTTGAGTGTTATTCAATCCCGGACCGCTGCACTACTAACAAATGATCACCGGCGCGCTGAGGCTAATGGAAACGCGCCATTTGCAACGGAGTCGGGTTGTTATGACACTAGATTCCACGCTCGATAAGTTCGCACCGCAGTTTGCTGCACTAGCTCTCGACCTGATTGAGCCAGGACGATAAGTGGGTGTGAAGTGAACTGCACGTTTGGAGGCTGCTGAAGAAAGGCTTCACACCAGATCGGTTCTGTGCGTCGAGAGCTTGTCCAGAATGATGTGGATCTCACGCTCGGCAGCTTGCGGATTCAGTGCAGTGTAGAGCGACACCCTACCATGGCGATATTAAGATTGCAAGGGCGGTTGCGAGACTGACGGGGTAGTCAGGTACTAGTAAATGACTGGCTATCACTTAGGATACCTGCCCGCGATTAGTGATACACTTTGTAATTGGGGGATTTACGCCGAATGGAAGATATTACAAACAAGGATTTGAAGACTGGTTCTTTCGAGGACAATACGCGCAGGCCTTATCGGACACCCACCCTGCGCCCGTATCAGACACCCACGCTGTACCCTATGGGGAACATCCAGGACGTCGTACAAGGTGGCGGCCCTGGAAGCTCTGACGCTGGTAATGTTGGTACTGGCCATTCGTAGGAATTTCCGCTAAATCCAATGTCCGTAGTTTGGCTGCGCGGCGCGGGATGAGCGAAATATGGGGATGTGCCGATTTTAGCTCAGCACCAGACGTCGATTGGGTTGGCCGTGCCGCCTCTGCGGCTGGTTCAAGATCTCCTTTAGAATCCAAGGCCGCCCGGCTGGGGGCGTACTGTGTCCTCGGTAGCGTCGATCAACAAATCGAAGGCCCCGTAGTTTCTAGCCTATCTTACCCACATTTAGCGATCACGGCGGATTCGCGCCTCTATAATCGTGAAGAGTTGCGTCGTTCACTCGGGCTGGATGAAAGAGCCGGACACAATGACAGCGCCCTCCTGCTAGCCGCTTACGAAAAGTGGGGTGAGGCCTGCGGAAATGCCCTATCGGGCGAATTCGCCTTTGCGATTTGGGACGAGCGCCAAAATTCCTTATTCTGCTGCCGGGACCATATGGGCTCCCGGCCTTTTTTTTACTGGAAAAAAGATTCGCGTTTTTTGTTTGCGAGTGACAGGCGTTCCATCCTGGCGGCACCTGGCGTACGGAGGGAACTGAATCACCGGAAATTTTCTGGAGTCGAAGTCCTCGGTGGCCATCACTTCTATCCACAAGACACGTTTCATGCCGGAATCCTGTCTCTCCGCCCGGCAAGTGGCCTGACAATCGATCGGGATCGGATACGTCAGAACGTTTATTGGGAACCCAGAATTCGGAAGGACTTGGTCCCTCGCCAGCCTGAGGATGCCTACGAAGCTCTCCGGGAGCTTCTTATTCAGACGGTAAAGTCGCGCATGGCGGGTTATACTTTTCCAGCGGTCTATCTGAGCGGAGGACTCGACTCCGCCGCCGTGATGAGCATCGCAACCAGATGCATGGAAGAGCGCGGTCAAAGCTTGCTGGCGCTCTCCGCCACAGTGCCAGATGACAAGTTGGGACAATTTGCGGATGAACGCGAATTCGCCGAAGAATACCGGTCAAATTCCAGCGTTCGATTCGAATATGTGACGGCCCCGGGAGCCGGTCCTTTCGACTCGATCCATGATCCAGGCCGGTTCGCAATGTCGGGAAACTGGAATCGTACCTTATATCTACACGACGCGTTAGAAAGGGCGGCAGTGGCTGGCGGGGCCCAGGTTGTGTTTCAGGGGTTATTGGGAGAACTGGGGCCAACCTGCTGGGCTAATACCTACTACGCAGAACTGGCTTTTAAGTGCCGCTGGCCCACACTCATGAGGGAGTTGCGAGCACTTCATGACGTAGAGGGCATTAACCCCGTTCGCTTTCTGGCAGGCCGATTTCGAGATTTGCTGCCTGTTTTCCCGGGTCGCGCTCTGCCCCCCGCCGTTCTTCTCGCCCCCGATTACAAGCGGACAGGGAAGGCGCAAAAATACCTCAGGTGCCCCTGGCCCGACCAGAGGCTGCATCAGGCTGCCCTGATCCGTGCGGCCGCAAAAGGAGGTTATGCAGGGGAGGGATGGACGCCGGGCAGGCATCTCCGGGTCATTCAGCCCTGGCTCGACCCCCGTGTAATTGAGTTTTGTCTGTCGGCTCCGCCTTCCCTTAAAGTCCGCGATGGTTATCGGAGGTACCTCGTCCGAGGTGCTCTCGAAGGTATATTGCCAAAGAAGGTTCAATGGCGAACCACCAAGACTGTGTTCTCCCCTGACTACATCGCTCGCTACAATGCGCAACTTGAGAAAGCGCGGGACTTTGTGGCTGAGATCGGGACCAACGATCCTGTGCGGTCCATTATTGACGTGGCGCATCTCGGCCGACTACTGATGCCGCTGGTCCCGGGGGGCGCCCAAGCCGGTTCGCTAGGCAGGGTGCCCTCCACTATTTATGCGATTTGTTTTCTGCGCCAGTTCGCGGATTACCGTCCCTAGGTATTATTATTGGGCATTGAAGCCATTGTGCAACCAGTCCGTGAGGCCTGCTTGTTTAAACAGCTACCGGCTTAAAGCCGGTAGAATTGACGACGACTGAAAGTCGCGGGGGCGGCTGAGGCCGTCTGAAGCCCCGTTCCGGCTAAGAGCCGGCTGAAGGCTCGGTGGGCGCGGTGATTTTAAAGCCCTGATCGTCTTCGTCCCACTTCTGGCTTTCGATATAAGCTTTGATCGTTGCCTCGTCAACCGCGCCCACCGTCGCGCAGAAGTATCCGCGTGCCCACATATGTTGTCCCCAGTATCGTTTTCGCAAGTCTGGAAATTCCGCTTGCAGGTGTCGGCTGGACCGACCCTTGATGTATTGAGCCACTTTGGCCGGTGACAGAACCGGAGGTGCCGACAACAGCAGGTGTACGTGATCCGGCGATACGGCTCCCCGCACGATCACGATGTCCCGGCTCTCGCAGATCTGCCGGATCAGGTCGCGCGCCCGCTCAGCCACTCGTCCACGCAGTATCTTATAACGATATTTCGTGCACCAAATTACGTGATACTTCAGATCGAAGACCGCGTGCGCGCTATGCCTGTACTCCGCCATCTTCCCTATTGTCGAAGATCGGAAAGGGCCGCTGAAAGCGGACCGCCTAAAAGGCGGTGGGATTAAACCGGGCGATGGATACTAAACTCCAGTCACTCGCTTATATCCCGGATTCCATCGTGCGAGCGAGCGTGAAGGACGGTGATATGTGTCAGACTGGCGGTGTGGGTTCGATGTGGATTCGATGATTTTGCGGAAACTGCGCACGCTTCGGTCATTTGGATGGAGTGGTACCTATCTCATCGCCGAAGCAACGCTTTTGACGGTCGTCATACCGGTTGGATTTCGATTGGTTGGGGTCGGACCTACACAGGCAGGGCTGAGGCGGTGGGCGTCGATCCCGCGTACGCAACAGGGATCGGAGAATCTTCAGACCGTAACGCTCGCAGCAAGACGAGCCCGATGGATGGTGCAAAGTATCTCGGGGTTCAAAGGAAGTTGCCTCACCCGCTCACTCGTCTTGTGGACGCTGTTGCGCAGACGCGGCGTCGATAGTGATTTACGTGTAGGGTTCCGCCGACGTGAACAAAGACTGGAAGGCCACGCATGGGTGGAATACGAGGGAGTTCCGCTGAACGAAGATCCCACGGTCGTTCAAACCTATTCGGTGTCCGAAAAATCGACCACTTTTGATTTCCAGTAAGGTGCATAGATCAGAAAAACCGAACTACTGAAGAGTTCGGTTTTGTATTCAAACCCGGGCTACCTGGATCGTTGCTGGTACCTGCTCGCGAAGATTTGCGTACCGCTCCCTTTACACGGTCGCGGCTCTGAGAAAACGGACTGTATTCACGGCAAATTCGTACGCTAATTTATGCAATTAAGCGCTAGTTCTGCTGCAAGCGCCTGCGTCTCACGAGACCGAGAACACCAACTCCAGCTATGAGAAGAAAAACGGAAGCCGGCTCAGGGGCTGGACTCAAGCCGGTAGTCACAAGACTAACCGCCGAGACCCCCGTGTTACTGACGTTGGCCGCGCCACTGTTGTCTGTAACCTTGACGCTTACCAGATACTGGTTCACAAACGTGGAGCCAAACCCGAAACCCTCGTCATCGAGAACTAAGGATCCAGTCGTGCCGTTGTAGGGAGATGTGGAGCCAGCATTATAGACTGAACTATAAACGTTTTTCGCGAGAACGCTGACAGTGGCGGGACCCGAGCCAGTGCTGATCGTGGGCGGAACATTTGTTACCGTACTGGCAATAGTGTTCGCATAGTTCAATGAAGCACAACTTCCCCCACTCGTGCAGTCGACCGCATCCCTGATCTCCGTTCCATTCACAAGACTCACAGTTAGGATATTCAGAGACGCGGCATCGGATCCGTTCGCCGCGTTATCGAAGGTAAAAGTTACGCTCGTGTTATTGGCGCCGGCAAGGCCATAAGCATTATTCATCATTGTCCATACGGTTTGGACACCAAAAACGCCGACTGGGATTGTTATTTGAGGAGTCGCGCCAACAAGACTCCAGTAATTGCCATTGTTACCAGTCTGGCTGACCATGTCGAAGGTTACGGCACCTTGAACCATCGTGCTGCCAGCGGTCGAAGCGGTGCCAGCAGTATTGCTGTATCCGGTAAACGGAGTGGGCGGCGTACCAGAGTTTGTACTGTTGGAAAACAAAGTTGTATCGTAGTTGCTTAGGGTAGAAGTCCCGATTGATCCGACTCCCGACGTCATGTAGGTTGTCGTCAGCCCAAAGTTTACCCCGCCAATGACTTGGCCGAGCTGGACCGACGCAGCGCTCAAACTCACTACTGCCATCAAACCTGCGCCAGCTATGATTGCGATTCTCTTAAACATGGCTAATGTCCTCCGCTGCCAGACGAGTGTACCCGCCCAGTCAAGTATCACTATACTACGGCGAAACCGGTCTTGATATCACAAAAAGCCCTCCATCTCAAACTATGGTTCCAGTACCCTACCAACACAGAATTTTGTC
>Ga0206997_10233_pt1 | contig 13149 bp, 16 predicted proteins | sample Alteio_BWMinCont_3_FD_153478 | JGI IMG/M metagenome (GOLD analysis project Ga0206997, IMG submission 153478) | Enriched cells from forest soil in Barre Woods Harvard Forest LTER site, Petersham, Massachusetts, United States -... | ecosystem: Environmental > Terrestrial > Soil > Temperate forest >...
ATCAACATATTTTTATAGTGAAACGAGCAACAACGCAAGCATCGACATTAATTTAATAAGAATATTTAATGCTGGCCCTGATGTATCTTTAAACGGATCGCCGACAGTATCACCAACGACTGCAGCCCGATGCGCCTCAGAACCTTTGCCGCCATAATGTCCGCCTTCGATATATTTTTTAGCATTATCCCAACAACCACCGCCATTTGCCATCATTAATGCTAATGCAACACCGGCAACCGTCGCCCCAACTAAAAATCCACCCAATGCTTCACGACCAAATACATAAATCATAATCACTGGAACCAATACCGTGATAACACCAGGCAATATCATCTCTTTCAATGAAGCATGAGTACTAATGGCTATACATCGCGCATACTCAGGTTGGGCTTTTCCTTCCATGAGACCAGGAATTTCTTTAAATTGACGACGAACTTCAAGCACCATCTTTAATGCTGCGTCACCCACTGAACGCATAGTAAGTGCAGAAATTAAAAAATGGAACTGCAGCACCAATAAATAACCCCATTAAAACAAGCGGCGTCACCAAATCTAATCCATCCAACTTTGCTTCATCGATATACACATGAAAAATACTTAATGAAGCCAATAGAGCAGAACCAATAGCGAACCCTTTACCAATCGCTGCTGTCGTATTGCCCAAAGCATCTAAACGATCCGTAATAACGCGCACATGCGGTCCAAAACCTGACATTTCTGCGATACCGCCGGCATTATCGGCAATAGGCCCATATGCATCAACCGTCATCGTAATGCCAACGGTTGCTAACATAGCAACTGCTGCAAGAGATACTCCAAAAACATATCCACCGTAGGTATACGAAACCAGTACACCGATTGAAAGCAACACCATCGGCAATACCACAGATTCCATCGCCAATGAAAGACCATAAATCAAATTTGTTGCCGCACCGGATTGCGACGCTTTTGCAAGACGATCAATCGGAGCTCCACCGGTATAATATTCGGTAATACCACCAATAAACACCCCTGCCAAACAACCAATGATCAATGACACAAAAAGCTGTGTATCGATTCCTTGGTATACCATATACACATATGAAGTTATGATAAAAAAAATAATTGCAATATAGGTTGCATATCGCAAAATCGCAGCCGAATTAATACGCAAAACTAATGCAGAAACTAAACCCATTAAAGAACCAAGCATGCCTAATGCTGCAACAACTAATGGCAGCGTAATATAATTCAGATCATCCACATACCAAATTTTTGCTAACAAAATAGAAGAGATCATCGCCCCTAAATATGATTCGTAAATATCTGCCCCCATCCCCGCTGTATCACCAACGCAATCACCCACATTATCGGCGATAACTGCTGGATTACGCGGATCATCTTCAGGAATACCAGCTTCAAGCTTACCTACCAAATCAGCGCCAACATCCGCAGATTTGGTAAAAATTCCACCACCAACACGAGCAAAAAATGCAACCAAGGATGCCCCAAAGCCAAAACTTGACATTAATAGTTTAAAATCTGGCGAATCGATAAAAAACCATAACATGCCGGCAATACCCAATAAACCAAATCCTGCAACGGTAAACCCCATAACTCCGCCACCCAAAAAGGCGATTAAAAATGCTGAGTATTCGCCTTTATCTTTAGCAGCCATTGTCATACGAACGTTTGCTTTTGTTGCCGCCTTCATGCCAATAAAACCGGTGGCCAATGAAAGAAATGAACCTACCAAGAAACAACCCGCTGCTGCCGGTGAAGCAAAATAACCAAGAATCGCGGCAATCACAACCGCAACAAGCATAATAATACGATATTCTTCACGTAAAAATGTCATTGCCCCTAATGAAATAGCGTCAGAGATTCTTTGCGCTTCCGGATTATTAACGGGCAACTTTTTAATATACCGCATTAATAACATGACCGTCACAAGCGCGGCCACAATCATTGCGCCTACAAAATATTGAACAAAAACATTCATAATCATGAAATCCTTCGTATTATGTAATAAGAATAATTTAATAAAATCTCTTACTTCTTAAGAGGCAAGCTTAAGAATACTCAAAATTATCCTAGCAAAACGCTTGTTTTTGTCAAAGCTCTGAGGATTCCCGGGGTATGTCTACTGCCCTGGAGAATTTTTTTATTTTTTTTGCATCAGGCGCAACAGGCTGATCAGGCACTTCGTATGTATAGGTACGAAGAGTAATTTTACCCTGTTCATAGGCAATGGCATCTTCAAGCCCCGCTTTTAAATCTTCATAAAATTTACCCATTGTTGCTTCCCTTGAAAACCAAAAGCAAATCAACAATACTATAATACTATTTTTTTGATAAACCCGTTGGATAAATTCCTTTATCAACAATCTCAAGAAGCCTCAAAGCCGCGTGACTTGGCACACGTTGTCCGGATTCCCATGATTGGATAGTTCTCACGCTGACGTTTATCACACGCGCAAACATACCTTGAGAATATTTATTTTTCTCACGAATTTTTTTTATCTTTTTTGCGCTATATGCAGCAGGCGGCTCCGGAACTTCATATCTATATGCGCGAAGAGTAATTTTACCCTGTTTATAAGCAATAATATCTTCAAGCCCTGCTTTTAATCCTTCATAAAGCTTACTGCCCATTTTTATCCTTTAATAACACGTACAATTTCCTTAAGATTTTTCTTTTCTTCCATTGTTAAATTCTCTTGTTCGCCTTTGGCATATACCCATACCAAGTAAATCTCTTTATCTGAAATTAAGTAATAATAACACACCCGAAAGCCACCGCTTTTCCCTTTTGAAGCTGAAGCTAAACGAATCTTTCTAACTCCACCCGTTCCCGGAATAAGATCACCCTTTTCTGGATAAATACGTAAGTCCGTTTTCAAGGACTCATAATCCGATTCCAGCAGCTGGCGCTTCTTCTGAAAATCGTTTTTTAATTTACTGAATTCTCTGGTTTCTATTATTAATATTTCCATAACTCCATACTACTGAGCAGTATAAAACATGTCAATAATTATATAATCCTTTTAAATTTTTTTTCAATCTCATATGTTGCCATAAGCCAACTCGTCGGCCTTCCATGGGGGCATGTTAATCTATTTGGTACAACAAATAGTTGTTTGATAAGATCCAACATCTCATGCTCTTGTAAAACGTCATGGGCCTTGATAGCAGCTTTACATGCCATCAATGCTCGCAAGGCGTGATGAATTTTTTTTGCAAAAACCGCGGCCTCAACTTGCGCGTCCTGTGATTCGATAAGTTCAGTTATCAACGTTGCTACAATATCTTTACACATATGTTGCTTTACATGTAAAGGCGTTGCATTGATACGCAATTGACAATTGCCCCACACCTCAATATCAAAACCAAATGAAGCCAATATCGATATATTTTCACAGATTACTTCATAATCAGATTTTGTAAGTGTAATAATCTCTGGAAATAATAACTGTATACTTTCTGGCGCGCTCTGTTGTGCGCCAATTTTTTCATACATAATCCGTTCATGGGCTGCATGTTGATCGACCATAACAAGCCCTTCATCTGTTTCGAGTAAAATATAGGTATGATCAAGTTGGCCGATAATGCGATATAACGGCGCTACCGAAACAACCGCCTGCTGGTCATCCGAATATTTATTACCAGTTGTTACAACATCTAAAGCAGACGCTCCATATTCTATTTTTTGAACATTTTGTTGTTGGGGTATTGGTATTAAATGAGATAAATCATTACTATAAGAAATTGGAACAAACTGCTTATTCTGCGCAATATCAGTTTCTTTTTGATTGTCTTCGATAAAAGGCAATACTGCCGGCATTATCGCACGATGCTGTTCTTGTATCACTCTTTTTTGCAAAGATTGTTCTAAATGACGTTGTATAGTTTCTTGAATAAACGTTTCAACCTTACGCGGATGCAAAAATTGCACCTCTTCTTTGCGCGGATGTACATTAATATCGACACAATTTGTTGGCATAGCAAGAGATACTGCTGCAAAAGGATATTGCCCCTGCGGCAAAATGTTTTGATATCCCTTAATAACTGCCGCAGTTAATTTATGATTTTTTATCCACCTATTATTCACGAAAATATATATCTGCGAACGATCAAATCTACTGTATTGATAGCCTGCCATCACACCAGCAAGCGTCATATCATCATCGGTAGTACCGTTAAAATTAATGAGTTGTTTGGTAAGCGGTGATTCAAATAGTTGTACAATTCGTTGCTCAAGGCTTTCTGCATGCTGACAATTAATTACCGTGGTATTATTATGATACAATTCAATGGTACATGCTGGGTAGTCTAATGCATAGGCATATACCAATTGCTGAATAGCGCGCCATTCTGTTGTATCTGTTTTTAAAAACTTTCTTCGAGCAGGTACGTTATAAAAAAGATCATCGATCGTAATATCCGTCCCAATATTTGCCGCGACTGCACTTTCTTGTTCAACAGAACCAGCGACAACAACCAGTTTATTGCCATCTAATTGCGTTACATGACGGGTGATCAATGTCATGCGGCTTACTGCGGCTATAGCTGCTAATGCTTCTCCACGAAACCCAAAGGTCGTGACTACTGCAAGTTCATGAACAGAGGTAATTTTACTCGTCGCATGTGGCAGCAGACATGCATGAGCATCTTCATACACCATCCCACAGCCATTATCAATAATACGAATTCGCTTTTTACCACCATCTTCTATATATAAAACAATATGATTTGCACCAGCATCTAAAGAATTTTCAAGCAATTCTTTTACCACACTTGCAGGACGCTCCACCACTTCGCCGGCAGCAATTTTTTGAATTTCATGAGCAGGTAATAATTTGATTAAGGCCATGATGTATGAATAGTTTGCTAACAATTTTTTTATCAGTATACCATAAAAATTTGTTAATATTGTTGCGCCATGCACTAAACTTTATATTTTTCCTATCTCTTCCAGCCGTCGCCAAGGCTATGGCGGACAGGCAACTCGTTCAGAATCGATCGGGACGAACGGAAAAAAGGGCGCTATACACAATTACACCAGCGGTGCTTGTATATAAAAATTAACACCTTGTTCTTGGGGTTGCAGCGCAGCCGGCTTCATCGTCACCTGCTCGAGTTTAAAGCATTGTTTTGCTTTTAATAATCTTAAAAATTCATGCACATCTTCAACTGTTGCCGCTATGCCAAAAAATTCTATTTTTTGATGGAGCTCAATAATAACTTTTGTTAAATAAATATCATCAGGAATCTGCATGCAATGATCCAGTATTTCTCGTAATGATTCTTGTTGTTTGATCAAGCCGGACAGCTCATCTAATTGTCCTTGGACATTTACTTCATTATATTCTTGCGGTGCGGAAAATTGTGCTTGCGGTGCTGGCAACTGAGATATATTGTATACCGTAAAACCGGTCACCAAAGCCATTGACAGAAAAACAACGATAAACAAGAGACACGATACCAAATACCAACGCTCTAACGAGCCACGCAATTCTCCTGATAACTTATGCAAAAACTGTGACATTACTGCTTCCAAACTCCGGTAACCACTCGCACATGACCTTGTATATCATACACCAAACGAATATTTTGAAAGCCTCGGCTTTTAAAGAATGCTTCCACAACTGCTGATTGTTGATAGCCAATTTCAATCCACAATTGAGCATTTTGATGTAAAAAATCTGGTGATTGTATGATAATCTTTTCAATAATGGCATACCCTTCTTCTGGAGCAACAAGCGCGACTGGATCTTCCCAGCGAGCAACTGTTTGATCCACATACTGCCATTCCGTTGCACTTACATAGGGAGGATTAGCGACAATAAGATCGTATTTTGCATTATTATCAACATGTTCAAATAAATCAGATGTAAAAAACGAAACATTTGATAGATGATTCAAGATCTTATTTTGAGAAGCGCATGCAACGGCATGTTCTTGTATATCGATACCTTCTACCACACTACCAGGAAAAGCCTTTGCTAAGCTTAATGCCAAAACACCCGATCCTGTACACAAATCCAAAATCGAGCGTGAAACATGATGCGATTGACGCAATTCTGTAATTACATCAAAACACCATTGCTCTGTTTCTGGACGAGGGATTAAAACAGGCGGTGTAATATGAATAGTAAGATCAAGAAATGGAACGGTCCCCAGTAAATATTGCAAGGGCATATGATCATGCAGCAACGCATATATCCATGCGTGCAACTTTTGCTCCTGTTCATCGGTTAAAACAAGATTACCTGATAACAACTTTGTTTGAGCATGCTGTGTAATTCCTTCGACAATCCACCATGCATGCATAGTGGCACGATCAATATCACGATATAAAGGTAATAATTGTTGTGCAATCCAGGCAACACGCTTTTGTATTGTCATAATAAATTGTATTACGAGCCAAGAAGTTCATCCACATATGCTTTGCCATCAAAAGGCATCAATGATTCAATATCTTCACCGTACGATATATATGCAACGGGAATTTGCAATGTTTGTACAATCGAAAACACAATACCTCCTTTACCAGTGCCATCCATTTTCGTAAGTACAACTCCACTCAGAGGTGTACTTTCATGAAACAATTTTGCCTGCTCAAAAGAATTTTGCCCTAACATACTATCAATAATTAACAACGTAGATAAAGAAATTGTCGGAAGTTGTTTTGCAACAACTCGTTTCATCTTTTCAAGTTCGTGCATCAAATTAACTTTTGTCTGCAATCTACCGGCAGTATCAATGATAAGAATATCATACCCGCCCTGTAAATATGCTTGGCACCCCTTAAATACGACCGCCGCTGGATCTTGTTGTTCTGAAGAACCAACTACAATATCCGTACCAGCACGAGTAGCCCATAATTTCAACTGCTCTTGCGCTGCTGCTCGAAATGTATCGGCTGCAACTAACAGAACTTTTTTGCCTTGTTTCTGAAAAAAATAGGCCAACTTACTGGCTAATGTTGTCTTGCCACTCCCATTTACCCCAACAAGCATATATATGGATGAACCAAATTTATAATGATGATTGGCCAGTATTGCAGCAAGTTCTTTATTCAGAATATTTTTTAAATCACTTCCATTGGTAATATGGCCTGCTTGTGCAGATTTTTTTACCTCAGCCATAATTGATCGTGTGGTTTTCATACCGGTATCAGCTTCGATAAGAATTTTTTCAAGATCATTATATGAACTATCATCGATATGTTGTCGAGCAAAAAGATTCTGCAAAGGAGTTGTTACAACTTTAAACAGTTTATAAAAACTATTTTTTATAAAATCAAACATGCGCTCACTACCATGTTAAAAGTAAAAATATCTCTATTTTTCAGTATAACGCAACAACTCTTTAAAGCTATGATTATTAAAACCACCCACGCACGGTGCTTACGATAGAATTTGTAAAGCGATATAACTTACGTTTCACTGAATCGATTCTGCTCTTGAGATAAATCAAATTATGCGCCTCAATGCGAGTATCTTGATCAGCTTTAACGTATTGTAAAGCTACAGGATTTTGTTCAATTTGATGCCATACAGCATCGTAACGTTTTTGCCAATTTGCAAAAGCTTTGTCCGCAGCAAGATAATCATCTTTGACTTTTTCGCCAACTACATCTCCAAAAGCTACTGGGGATACAGATTGCATTAGTTCAAATGCTTCAGATCGTTCTTTTTTTAATCTTCGATACTCTGGATCATCTTGAATTGCTTTCAGATCTGTAACAAGCTTTTGCGCTCCAGCATCAGCATCATATCTTGCTTTTGCTATTTTTAATGCATCTGAAAAATGCTTTGCTCGATGTAAGCGATAGATACCATAACAACCTGCCGTTAGTGCACAAGCACCAACAGATAACAAACAGGTCGTCATCGGCTTTGCTTTTACAAAAGACCATGCTGAACTCAGCATGTTTGTACCATATGCCCCTACTGCGCTAAGACTTGGAAGAGCAGACCACCACGATACTGGTTGTGATTTGGTTGCCCACGGCATATTCCATGCAGCAATAGATTGTGTCATACCAAAGATAGATGCTAAAACTATGGTTATTATCTTATTTTTTATAGATTTCATAGTATCCTCACTTAAAATTATAAAACAGCATGAACTCTATCAAAACCTTAGATATTTCACTGCTATTTACTTAAAATTATAAATGATACGAATATGATGTCAAATGCTATGAATTATTCAAAATGAAAATACAAACAGATCGATGGCGGCTATATTGATTTTTATCATAATAATATCCAAATATTCTTATAAACAATGATTACCGTCAACCAAAGTACTAATTTTAGCGATGTGCGGATATGTGATTCGCAAAGAAATGGTTTGGAACAATGCCCTCTTTTTACACAATTCCCCATGAAATGTAAAATTTAACATTCAATGTTATAAAATCGAACAGTGAATGTTAAATTTTACAAAAAAATATCAAATGGAGATATATGATAAATTTATTTGAAATCGATCTTAATTAATTCAAAGTAAAAACGCACAAGCCCATCATAAACCATCAACGCAAGATTCTTTAATATTTAGAAAAACCATGCAATACTAATAAAGTAAATAGTAAGAACGATTTTTCATATAAAGTATTACCCATGGTAGAAAGTACACATAAAGATTGGATTATAAAAATCATTAGTGCATTTTACCCGGATGCTGTCATTTATCTTTTTGGTTCATATGCTACCGGCAAACAACGACCAAATTCTGACTATGATATTGCAATTGATGTAGGCATACGCCTCGATATCCATCAATTAGCCTTTCTTAAAAATTTACTTAATGCTTTACCGACTGCTCAAACAATTGATTTAGTAGATTTGAATCGAGTGCCCGAAGACATGAGCGAAAAGATACAAAAAAAGGGAATATTATGGAAGAGCTAATCGAAAAATATGATAATTTTAACAAAGCGTATCTTGCTTTGGGAAGAGCTATAGAAATTGATAAAAAACTCAAAACTATTGATTTGCATGGCATAGATGGCGACGAACTTTTTTCCGCAGGAATCATACAACACTTTGAACTTGCTTACGAAACGGCCTGGAAATTCTTAAAAGTATACCTCCTAACGTCAAATCAAAAAGAAGTAAATTCTCCGAAAGATACGTTTAAAGCTTGCCTAACGCACAATGTATTACCTGTAACGATAGTTAACAACCTCATATTATTAGCCGACGCACGCAACGAAACTACGCATATCTATAGCAAAATATTGGCCCGTGAAATTTGCAATGATATTATCAAGCACTATGAGGTCTTGGGTAAAGTTTTAGCATTGACAAAAAAACATGCTCAAGATTTTGAAATCAACCTCACACAACGATAGGTTCAGAAATATTGATTATATTTGATTATACACAATTTTTCGCAATACTAACCCTTGTGCAGCAGCAGTTGGCAGCGTATGCAAAGGATTTTTGTTCTGCAAAATATCTATAAGATCTTGTAATGAAATTTCAGGATGACTTGCAACATACAACGCCGCACCGACCATACGCCGGATCATGTACCGCAAAAACCCCGGCCCCTGCACAATAATGCGATACGCCTGATACTGGGCTACATATTCTACAAAAATCGCATCAACTGTACGAACTGTATTATCATATTCACCCGTACAAAATGATCTAAAATCATGAGTACCTACAAAAATTTGCAATGCCGCCTTAAAACGGTCACTATCAAATGGTATGCGATACAACAAACAATATGGTGCAATAAAGGGTAACGGCCGCCGTGTAACAATATGATACCAATAGGTTTTTTGTATCACGTTACGCAAAGGATAAAAACTATCAGCCGCAATGTCGACTGAACGAATAAGAATGCTTTTTGGCAAAGCACCATTCCAAGCATTACGCAATCGCTCTGGATCGATAATCAATGATGTGGCGCACAACGCAACTTGACCTAAAGCATGTACACCCGCGTCGGTGCGCGAAGCTCCTAAAATAGAAACCGCATGGTTAAATACTTTTTCAAAGGTCGCTTGTAAAACGCCAACAACGGTAATTTTTTCTTTTTGAGATTGCCAACCGAAATAGTTAGTACCATCATAGGCAACAACTATTTTATAACGCTGCATTCTTGAATAACTTCGCGAGCTACGGAAAAATAATATAACTCTTTAATACAAGACTATATGATTCCAAACTACTTACGTAATGTAGCTCGTAATACTTTTTTACGTAAACGAATACTGTCAGGAGTAATTTCGATCAACTCATCGGGCATAATCCATTCCAAGCATGTTTCGAGCCCCATAATGCGCGGCGGTTCAATTTTAATCATCTCGTCACTACCTGAAGCACGCATATTGGTCAACTTCTTCTGCTTACATGGATTAACATCCATATCATTATCACGACTATTTTCACCAATAATCATACCTTCATATACTTTATCTCCCGGAGAAACAAATAATGTACCCCGTTCTTGCAAAGTATCTAAAGCATATCCAGTGATTTGTCCATTTTCCATCGAAACTAAGGCACCCTTTGTTCGCATGATAATATCACCTTTATATGGTTGATATCCATGAAAACTAAATGTTGCAATACCAGAACCACGAGTATCAGTTAAAAATTGGCCACGAAATCCTAATAATCCCCGAGATGGAACTTCAAATTCAATTCGCACTCGTCCATTATCATAAATTTCCATATTCTTCATCTCAGCCTTTTTCTTACCCAAGGATTCCATAACAACCCCTTGGTACTCGGTAGGCACTTCAACCACAAGATATTCTATCGGCTCACATTTAACACCATCAATAGCCTTATAAATAACTTGGGGAGCTGAAACTTGAATTTCAAATCCTTCTCGTCGCATATTTTCAATCAAAATACTTAAATGCAATTGTCCACGGCCAGACACCTTAAATGAATCGGTCGAATCCGTTGGCTCAACACGTAATGCAACATTCGTTTTTAATTCTTTTTCTAATCGATCTTTAATCTGTCGCGAGGTTAAAAATTTACCCTCTTTCCCACTAAACGGAGAATCATTGACCGAAACATTAACCGACATGGTCGGTTCATCAATTTTAACATACGGATATGGAAGCGGATTGCCCACATCACAAATCGTGGTACCAATCGCAACAGGTTCATTAAAACCGGTCATAGCAATAATATCGCCATATTCAGCAGTATCAGATTCGATACGCTGCAATCCAAGAAATTTATAAATTTTAGTTATCTTTGTCGGCTTACCAACCACATCATCCTTACAACAAATGATCTGCTGTCCAACTTTCATCGAACCACTGAAAACTCTTCCAATAGCAATCAAACCCAAAAAATCTGAGCTATCCAAAGCCGTTGTTAACATCTGCAAAGATCCAGGATTTTTTTCTACGGGAGCAGGAATAGATTCAATAATCGCATCAAATAACAACTTTAAAGAATTCGTCACAACCGCTGGATCATCAGTCGCAAACCCTAAACGAGAAGATCCATATAATATGGGAAAAACCAATTGATCTTCCCGTTGCGCAAGCTCAAGAAATAGGTCATTAATTAACCCTTCTGTACGCACAACATCTGCATCTTTACGATCAATTTTATTAATAAAAACAATAGGCTTTAAATTTAACTGCAAAGCCTTATGTAATACAAACCGCGTTCCTGGCAATACCCCTTCTGCCGCATCGACAAGCAACAAAAAGCCTTCAACCATCTGCAAGGTACGTTCAACTTCACCACCAAAATCACTATGCCCTGGAGTATCAACGATATTAATAGAAAAATCACCATACTTAATACCAGTATTTTTTGCTAAAATAGTAATTCCACGCTCACGCTCTAAATCGTTAGAATCCATAACCCGATCTGAGCCAGCAGCAATCGTTCCCGATTGAGAGAGTAATTTATCAACCAATGTCGTTTTTCCATGGTCAGCGTACCGATAATGTTGATGATAATGTAACATTATCAGAGTCAACAGATGTACAGTTGAAGGTGCAAGTGGTGCCCGTGATTGCGGATATTCCTTCAAATCCATCGCCATATAACAATCAGCTTATGCAAGTTACCAGCGGTTGCAAAGATATGTTTGTAACGGCACTTAACCGTGCAGATAGCTCTATGTTTGCCTTTTTGGTAAATAGCAATCAATTAGCTCCAACTTTTGAAAAAGGCGATCTTTTGATTGTTTCTCCCGAAGTGTGGACACGCTCGGGTGATGTTGCTGCTATTGAATATGGTAATGACGTAAAGTTAAAAGCTATTATGAAAATTACCTACACGGATGATTTTATTGTTCTTGAATCGGTTAATTTTAAACAATCTCCGATTGCGCTTGTTCGCGGTAAGGATCATTTTAGAATCATTGGTCGCGTTATTGAGCGCCATCAACGTTTTGTTGAGTAATTTATTGTTGTGGGTCAATTGAGATTGAACCATATACATAAATTATATAAAATGTGGAAAGAGCCTATCTTTTTGATGAAAATATGATAGGCTCTTTCTTATGCTAAATACAACCTGAGCGTTGTATAGTGTTAAAAAATACACTTCCAGTTAGTTTGTGAGGCTTCATGTTACGTTACGAAACACTGTTTTTGACAGTTCCAGAGATTACACAAGATGAATCGACTGCGATTGAATCACAATTTCAAAAATTGATCAAAGATCATAGCGGTATGCTTATTTCATTTGAGCGTTGGGGTAAAATGCAATTGGCGTATCCTATTCGTCATAATGATTATGGAACTTATTTTCTTGTTCGCTTTGAAGGTTCAGCCAATACTGTTGGGCCGCTGTTAGAAGCAATTAAAGTGCTTTTTTCAGTAAAATTGAATGATACCGTGATGCGTCATTTGACATCTCGTCTTGATGAGAAGTCATCCTTGGTTTATGTCCGTCCTGAGTCTTTAGAAGAAATTCCTGGTAAGACGACAGATGTGCTGATGAAAGAGCATAGAGTCGGTATGGGTTCTCGAAGATATGAAGGTCGAGGTCGCCGAGAAGATGTCGCTGAAGCCGGTATTGCTGTGGATTATGAAAATTAAAGTTTAGTTGCATTGATCTGTTTGTGTGTTTAAGGAATAAGTGTTATGGTAAAAAAAGTAAAATTGCGCGTTAGTGGTCGGTTGTTGCGCAAAAAGGCTCGTCGTAATGG
>Ga0206997_10161_pt1 | contig 13101 bp, 9 predicted proteins | sample Alteio_BWMinCont_3_FD_153478 | JGI IMG/M metagenome (GOLD analysis project Ga0206997, IMG submission 153478) | Enriched cells from forest soil in Barre Woods Harvard Forest LTER site, Petersham, Massachusetts, United States -... | ecosystem: Environmental > Terrestrial > Soil > Temperate forest >...
TTTGTTTGTAATTTTTACCGGATAGCTTAGAGCCTTATCCACTGAGCCGCTTAAACAAGTATCGTAAAAAATACAAGCTTCGCAATTAGGTTTGTGTGGTGTGCAATACAAGGCACCAAATTCCATAATGGCTTGGTTATATGCGCCCGCATTTTTTTTATCTAACAACTCCTGTGCTAATAATGCAAATTGTTTTTTTCCTTCGGTAGAATTTATGGGCGTATCAATAGCAAATAATCGGGCTAAAACTCTATACACATTACCATCAACAACAGCTTGTGGTTTATTAAAACAAAAAGATGAAATAGCCGCTGCTGTATAATCACCCACACCTTTTAGTTTTTTTAATTCTTCAAATTCGCTCGGAAAGACACCTTTATAGTTTTTCACTACTTCTTTCGCAGCTGTGTGTAAATTACGTGCACGTGAGTAGTAGCCCAAACCCTGCCACAACTTCAACACTTTTTGCTCGGGTGCTTTGGCTAAATCAAACACGGTAGGAAAGTTTTTTACAAAGCTCAAATAATATGGCATACCTTGTACTACACGGGTTTGCTGCAAAATAATTTCAGATAACCAAACTTTGTATGGGTCGGTGGTATTGCGCCAAGGCAAATCGCGCTTGTTTTGTTTATACCACTTTATAAGTTTTGCGCCAATCATTTTTAATGTGCACTTTTTTTATTCCATTTACCCAATACAAGGGATATGCCAAAGTAAAACGGAGAAAATTTAGATGGAGATACTATATTTTTAGATAGATGCAAACCAATTCCTACACCATTACGAGTAAGTAAAAAAACTTTAAGTTCAATAGGAAATGACAAAACTCCTGTACTTACACTATCTATATAATGATTTGCAACTGTAGCATTTCTATCTAAATAACGGACCTCGATATTTGATGAAGCAATGCCCGCTGATATTGAGAACATTGCGTGTTTGAATCTTACTGACTCTCCGATTAAAAAACCTATGTAATTTGCACGATAAAAAACAGAATTATCTGCCCCTCCAGCTAAAAGAGTGCCGCCGCCGCCTCTGGTTACAGAGAACAATAAACTTTTGTAAGCCATAGAATAACTGAGCAATGAAATTGCTCCGCTTATCCCGTAATCACTCCCACCGCCAATGCCAGCTGAAAAATAATGTCCAAAATCTGATACGGTTCTCTTTATTGTATCCTTTATAGTTTGATGAAAAGGTCCATAACGATTATCAAACTGTGGATTAAAATTTTGTGTAGTAGGAGTAAAATCTTGGGCTTTAAACTCAAAAAAACTCAAGCAAAAAAACAAAAATATTAAAAGATATTTTTTCAAAGATTAACCTTCTTCTCTAACAAATAATGGTTGCGTACCGATGAGTTGCGTAAAATAAGCTCGCCCACAAAACCGGTTAAAAATAAAAGTGTACCTAACACCATGGTGGTTAAGGCAATAAAAAATAGAGGGTTGCTGGCTACCAAAGGAGCGCGCTCGTGGTTATAAACACAATACAATTTTTCTACACCTAAATAAATGGTCATAAAAAAACCAACAATAAACATAAATGTACCCATTGTACCAAACAAATGCATAGGACGTTTACCAAATTTTGACAGAAAAGTTATGGTCAGTAAATCTAAAAAGCCATTAATAAACCTATCCCAGCCAAATTTAGATGTACCGTATTTTCTTGCCTGATGCTGTACCGTTTTTTCGGTAATATTATCAAAGCCCGCGTTTTTTGCCAGCACCGGTATAAAACGATGCATTTCACCATAAATTTCAATGCTTTTTACAACCTCTTTTTTATAGGCTTTTAAGCCGCAATTCATATCGTGCAATTTAATGCCGCTTATTTTTCGGTTAGTCCAGTTGTACAATTTGCTTGGTAAATTTTTGGTAAAAGCGTTATCGTAGCGTTTTTGTTTCCAGCCACTTACTAAATCAAAACCACCTTGGGTTATCATATTATAAAGCTCCGGTATCTCATCCGGACTATCCTGTAAATCGGCATCCATGGTTATAATCACATTGCCTTCAGCAGCTTCAAAACCAACATGTAAAGCAGGCGATTTTCCGTAATTTCTTCTAAATTTTATGGCTTTAACATTCGGATTTTTTTGCGATAAACCCTCAATTACACTCCACGATTTATCTTTACTCCCGTCATCTACAAAAACAATTTCGTAGCTGTACTTGTGCTGTTGCATAACGCGCACAATCCAGTCGTGTAACTCGGGCAAAGACTCTTCTTCGTTTAAAAGGGGGATAATTACAGATATGTCCATAAAAAGATAAGAAGCAAAGTTTGCGATTTTTATTTTAATAACGAAATAAAGTGCTAATTTTGCGGTGGGTAAGTCTTTCACGATCAGCTCCTACCAAATCCCCCAGGGTGGGAACGCAGCAAGGGTAGGTGGTTGTAGCGGTGCGATGAAAGTAGCTTACCCTTTTTTTATGCCCTATTTTTTGGTATCCTAAATCTTCGTATATTTGCTTAATTAAAATCATTATAAATAATGAATATTGTAGTTGCCGATAACAGTGTGCTAATGCGTGAAGGGTTTAAAGCCTTAATGCAAGCCAGTTACAGCGTTAACATTAACGAGGTAACTGAAAAAAATGGTCTTTTATCCGCACTAAAAAAGCATAAACCACAAATTTTGGTTGTAGACCCTGTGTCTATGCAAATTACCCCTACCGATGTTACTCAAATAAAAAACCAATATAAAGCACTTCAAATACTTGCCATCAGTCCTATGTTACCTAAAGAAGAAATTTCTTTATTGTTAAACGCCGGCGTTACCAGCTTTTTATTGAAAGAATGTGATAAACAAGAAATTTGTGATGCTATTGATAATACAGAACAAGGCACACGCTTTTTATGCGGACAAATTATTGACGCTTTAACAGCAGAAACCGGAGTTGTTGCAAAAACATACAGCAAAAAAACTTCGTGCGAAGGCTTTGCCGTATCTGACAGAGAGATTGAAATTATTAAACACATTGCGCTTGGTTTATCAAACAAGCAAATTGCTGAAAAACTTTTTTTAAGTTTTCATACCGTGCACACACACCGCAAAAATGTAATGCAAAAACTTAGGGTAAATAATACGGCGGGCGTGGTTATGTTTGCCGTAAAAAACAATTTATTGGTTGATGAGGAAATACACACCAACTAAATTCTCTAATGAAAACCTTCGAAATTCCTGAGTTTTACCGAAGCCCGCTTATAACAAAAATAAAAACGTATCAAAAAACAAACGACCCTCGTAAAAGAGATATGTCGCCTACGTATGTAGATTTTGGTCCGGTGGGATTTTACATTGCACGCCATTTTGGTTTTTGTTATGGTGTAGAAAACGCCATTGAAATTTCATTTAAAGCTGTAAACGAAAATCCGGGCAAGCGTATTTTTTTGCTGAGCCAAATGATACACAACCCCGATGTAAATAAAGACTTAACCAATAACGGTGTGCAATTTTTACAAGACACCAATGGCAAACAACTTATTTCGTTTGATGAACTTACTCCGGCTGATGTAGTTATTATACCTGCTTTTGGCACTACGTTACAAATAGAAAAACTATTAGAGCAAAAAGGAATTGAAGTACAAAAATATAATACTACTTGCCCGTTTGTAGAACGTGTTTGGAAAAAATCGGAACAAATAGGAAAAGAAAATTATACCATTATTATCCATGGGAAATATACGCATGAAGAAACCCGTGCAACTTTTTCGCGCAGTGCACAAAGCGCACCCGCTGTTGTAGTAAAAGACTTAGCCGAAGCAAAAAAATTGAGCGATTATATAACCGGTAAAAAAGATGCTTCGCTTTTTTACGAAGAATTTAAAGACAAACACTCTGCAAATTTTGACGTAACAAAACATTTGCAACAGGTTGGTGTAATTAACCAAACTACTATGTTGGCTACTGAAACACAAGAAATAGCCGAGCATTTTAAGCAAGTAATGGTTGCCAAATACGGAGAAGAAAATACCAAACAACATTTTGCCGATACCCGCGATACACTTTGCTATGCTACCAATGAAAATCAAGATGCTACATACGGCTTATTAAAAACAGATGCAGATTTAGCGGTGGTGGTTGGTGGTTATAACAGTTCAAACACGTCACATTTGGTAGAATTGTTAGAGCAAAAATTTCCTACTTATTTTATTTCTTCCGAAAAAGAAATTGAGTCAAATACTTTGATACATCATTTTGATTACCCGCATCAAAAAAAACTAAGCAGCGAAAACTTTATTCCCAAAAAAGATAAGGTAAAAATTATACTTACCAGTGGTGCCTCGTGCCCCGATGCAACGGTTGAACGTGTTTTAAACCAACTGCTAAGTTGTTTTAAAAACGCAACAACTAAAGAAGAAGCATTAAGTTTTATTAAATAAAAAAATCGCCTTTCGGGGCGATTTTTTTCGTACAATTTTTATTTTTAGTCAATTAACTCAACCGAGCGTTTTATAAATTTAGTAAGCTCTTCACCTTTTAATAAGCCTTGCGATAGCATAGCCAAATCTGCGGCTTGTTTGCTTATTGCTTTTCGTTTATCAGCATTTTTTTCTCCTAAAATTTTACCAATAAGCGGATGGTTTGTGTTTACAACCAAATTGTACATATCAGGCATATCACCATAAAAATTCATTCCGCCACCACCCATAGCACTCATATCTTTCATACGGCGCATAAATTCAGGGCGTGTAATTAGCATAGGCGCATCTTTTTCACTAAGGCTTTCAAACACCACCGTAAATTTATCTTTAGCCACCACTTCTTCTACAATAGGTTGTAATTCTTTTTTCTGCTCATCGTTTAGTTTCGATACTTGCTCTTCATCTTTTTTAATCAGTTTGTCAACCGTATCAGCATCTACACGCACAAAAGCAACTTCTTTTAGGGTGCTTTCTAATTTACCAATAAAATGAGGATCTAATGGAGTATCAAACACCAACACATCATATCCCCTATCCTTAGCCGCTTGTATATAACTATGTTGTTCAGCAACATTAGTAGTGTATAAATAAATTAGTTTTTTGTCTTTATCAGTTTGTATTGGTTTTATTTTGTTTTCGTATTCTTCTAACGTAAAGTGAGCGTCTTCGGTATTTGTAAGCATGGCAAATTTTTGCGCTTTATCGCTAAATTTTTCGTCGCTAAGCATTCCGTACTCAACAAAAATTTTAATATCGTTCCATTTTTTCTCAAAATCGGCACGGTCTTTTTTAAATATTTCCTCCAGTTTATCAGCCACTTTTTTGGTAATGTGAGCCGATATTTTCTTTACGTTACCATCTGCCTGCAAATAACTACGCGATACGTTTAATGGAATATCCGGACTATCAATAACACCACGTAACAACATTAAAAAATCAGGTACAACATGTTCTACGTTATCAGTTACAAAAACCTGATTGCTGTATAATTGTATTTTATCTTTTGGAGCCTCGAAGTTGTTTTTAAGTTTAGGGAAGTAAAGCACACCTGTTAGGTTAAATGGATAATCTACATTTAAGTGAATCCAAAAAAGAGGCTCTTCAAAATTCATCGGATATAATTCGCGATAAAAATTTTTATAATCTTCATCCGTTAAATCAGCAGGCTTTTTTGTCCATAAAGGGTTTGGATTGTTTATGATGTTATCAACCTCTATTTCCGTTTCTTTATCGCCTTCTTTCTCTGCTTTTACATACTGTTTTTTAGTCCCAAATTTTATTTCTTCCGGTAAAAAGCGACAGTATTTTTTTAGCAAAGTATCAATACGAGCTTCTTCTAAAAACTCGGTGCTGTCATCAGCTATATGTAAAATAATATCGGTACCTCTAAACTCTTTAGTAGTTTCTTCCAATTTATATTCAGGACTTCCATCGCATATCCAACGTGCCGCTTTAGACCCTTCTTTAAATGATAGGGAAATAATTTCAACTTCCTTAGCAACCATAAAGGCCGAATAAAAACCTAAACCAAAATGCCCAATCATAGCATTGGCATCAACCTTGTCTTTATATTTAGTTACAAATTCCTCAGCTCCCGAAAATGCAATTTGTGTAATGTATTTTACAATATCATCAGCCGTCATGCCTATACCTCTATCGCGGATGGTAAGTGTTTTTGCTTTTTTATCTAAAATAACTTCAAGCGTTGTTTTACCTACTTCGCCTTTAAACTCACCCATTGATGAGAAGGCTTTTAGTTTTTTGGTAGCATCAACTGCATTACTCACTAACTCACGCAAAAATATTTCGTGGTCAGAATAAAGAAATTTTTTAATGATGGGGAAAATGTTTTCTGTTTGTACGTTTATCTTACCTGTTTGCATAGTTTTAATTTTTTTAATTCTTATTCCTCCCTGTCAATTTTTTTGCCAAAGATAGCAGGTGTGACTGATTGACAGTACATAAATAAAAAAGGCTTCCATATTTCTATGAAAGCCTTCTATATATTCGTTTTATTCTTTACCTGATTAAAGTAACCGTACCGTCTTGCTTATACGTTTTACCATCTAAGCCTTGGGCCTGCAGTATGTACATATAGGTTCCATCAGGAGCTTTATCACCATTAGGTACCAAGCCATCCCAACCTTGGTTAGGTGCTGTTAGCGTATGTAATAACTGGCCCCAACGATTATAGATATCGCAACTTAAACTAACCATGCCTGTATTAACAATAAAGAATACATCGTTAATTCCATCTCCGTTTGGAGTAAATATATTTGGAATAATAAGCGTAGTAGGCACCTCCGTTACAATAGTTACTTTAGTCGAATCTTTACAAGTACCATTTGTTACATATAACGTAGCGGTATAGGTTCCCACATTTGTATATGTATAATTTGTATCGTGCGCTATGCCACCATGTCCGTCTCCAAATGTCCAAGTATATATTGTTGTACTTGTAACATTTGTTGATTGATTAGTAAATACTATATGAAAAGGAGTTTGCCCAGTATTAGAACCTGGTGTAGTTGAAAATGCAGCTGTTGGCTGTGCTATTGCAGGTACGCTAAATGTTGTTGAACCGCCTGTAACATTAGCTACACAATGGTTTGCATCAGTTATTTGCAAACTATAACTACCGGCCGGCTGACCACTTAAAACAGGCGACGTTGCACCTGCTATTGGTTGCCCGCCCGAGAACCATTGAAAATTATAGCCCGGCGTTCCGCCACTTACGTTGCTAACACTAATACCTGAAACTCCACCGGTCGGCTTTCCGCATTTTGCCGTATCTATTTGTGCACCCGTAAGTGTTACAGTAGGAACAGGATTAACTGTTACATTTATAGTAAGTGTATTTGCAGTTTGAGCACTTGTACAACCTGTAACTGTATTTGTATTTATAATACTTAATACATATGGTACTGGCGAACTAGCCCAGTTTGCAGGAGGTGTATAAGTAGAACCTGTATTCACAATCGCATTATTATAGTACCAAATAGCAGTAGTTGTACCTGAGTTTACAGTTAAAGGCACAGGCAACCCTTGACAATAAGACGTATCAGGGCCCGTTGGTAATGAGTAGGTTAACGGACCTGGTAATGGGTTTACTGTTAAACTCAACGTAAATGTATTCGCTGATGGTGAAGCATTTGTACAACCACCTACCGCAGGAATTGAATCTATTAAACTATACGTATAAGTGCCCGCTGTAGCTGTGCTTGGATTATAACTCGAACCTGAATGTACAAAAACTCCATTACTATACCATACCGCGGTATTCGTTCCTGAATTTACTGTCATTGTAACGGGGGTGCCTTGACAAACACTTGTATCCGGACCCGTTGGTAAGGAATAACTTAATGGCCCTGGCACTGGGTTTACTGTTAAACTCAACGTAAATGTATTAGCTGATGGTGAAGCATTTGTACAACCGCCTACCGCAGGAATTGAATCTATCACACTAAATATATATGTGTTTGCCGGTAAAGTACCAGGTAAAGTAAAGCTTGAACCTGAGTGTACAAAAATACCATTACTATACCATGCCGCTGTATTCGTTCCTGAATTTACTGTCATCGTAACCGGTGAACCCTGACAAACACTCGTATCAGGACCTGTTGGTAAGGAATAACTTAATGGCCCTGGCAATGGTTTTACTGTTAAACTCAACGTAAATGTATTTGCTGATGGTGAAGCATTTGTACAACCACCTACCGCAGGAATTGAATCTATTAAACTATACGTATAAGTGCCCGCTGTAGCTGTGCTTGGACTATAGCTTGAACCTGAATGTACAAAAACTCCGTTACTATACCATACCGCTGTATTCGTTCCTGAATTTACTGTCATTGTAACCGGTGTACCTTGACAAACACTCGTATCAGGGCCCGTTGGTAAGGAATAACTTAATGGGCCTGGTAATGGGTTCACTGTTAAGCTTAATGTAAGTGTGTTAGCTGATTGAGATGCGTTTATACAACCACCTGGTACCGCAACAGAATCTATAATACTAAAAACATAGTTTCCTGCTGTATAGGTTGCAGAAGGTGTAAAAGTTGAGCCAACATTTACAACTGTATTATTATAGTACCATACGGCTGTAGAAGTACCTGAATTTACTGATAAAGGAGTTGGCGAACCATAGCAATATGAATTATTTGCACCTGTTGGTAAAGAATATGTTGGTGTAGGAGGAAGTGGATTAACTGTTAAAGTTACTGTACTTGCAGAACTTGAACAACCGCTGGCTGTAGCTGTTACACTATAAATTGTTGTACCAGCAGCCGAAGGGGTTACTGTTGGGTTGGTAGAAGTACTACCTGTCATACCAACAGTTGGAGTCCATACACAATTTCCATTACTAGTTGTTGAAAACGTAACTGGTGAGTTTACACAAGTTGTGTATGATGATGGCGTAGCACCTACAGTTGGCGAAGCAATTACAGAAACTGTTGCTACAGCGGTAGCGGTGCAATTTCCGGATGTAACAGTTTCAGTAACTGCATATGTTCCTTGCGAGGCGTATATATGACTAACCGGCGAACCACTTCCTATAGCAGAACCATCTCCATAATTCCATGAATAAGTAACAGCCGGAGTGCCTGTATTAGTAAATGTAAAAGTATTTGTTACACATCCAGTAGTAGAAGAGCTACCGATTCCTGCCGTAACTGTACCTGTTTGACCAACAGTTACTGTAGCTGTATAAGTGCAACTTTTAGAGTCCGATAAAGTAAGCGTATAAACTCCGGCGGCTAACCCTGTTGGGCTTTGAGCCGTAGATGTATAGGAACTTGGTCCTGCCCAAGAATAAGTATAACCAGGAGTACCACCACCCGGCGTAGTTGTAATTTTACCACTGGCAGCGCAAGTAACGTTAGTTGGTACAAGAGTGGCTGTTACAGCCGTAGGTTGCGAAACAATAAGTGTTGATGTAGCTGAACATAAATTTTTATCGGTAACAACAACTGTATATGTTCCTGCAGGTAAACCAGAAACAGAGTTGGTTGTTCCAACAGTTACTGTATTTGTAGCTATTGAGCCACTTGGTCCAGTCCAATTAAACACATAAGGGTCTTGATTGCCAGAAACTCCAGTTGTTGCTGTAGCTGTTAAAACACCTGTAGAACCTCCGTTACAAATAACAGGGGTCGTAGCAGCTACGCTGGGTGGGCAACAAGCCTGTACCGCATTAAATAACAAAGGTTGATCTCCGGCACAACCTGTTGATGTGTAATCTCCCGATTGTCCATCTCCTGTTGTAGTAACCGTTACTGTTAGAGGGCTACCGGGGTTACAACCCGTATTTAAAACTTGTATACTCCAGCAAAAATTCCATTGGTTAGCAGGCGGTGTAATTACTGCACCATTTCCTAAATCAGCACTTCCATCTCCTCCTCCTGCACTACTGGGAACCCCGCCTGGGTTAGCACTTGTATAACAACTGCAGGCACCTGTACCCGAATTATATAAATAACTTCCATTGTGGTAAAAACCAGGACCATAGTGTACACCTGAAGAAGAGTTTGTACATCCAGCAGCATAATAAGCCCAAGCACCACAACTACCTGAACAGCCTGTATTATTAGCTGCATCAGAAAGGTAAGTCGCAGGAGCCGTAGTGGTTAATGTTGTTAAATCCCAGCCACTACCAAAAGTCAATTGAACTCCGTGTAAATAATTTAAATTGGCTTGCGTCCATTGATCGACATGAAAACAAAAGTTTACAACTTGTCCCGGTAAATAACCACCGTTTACTGGCAGAGGGTTTGCAGTTATATGTCCTGCATTTAAACAATCACTACAATCTTGGAATGCATTAACATTTAAAGTAAATGCACCGCTTTGGGTAGCATCTGTACCACTAATACTAATATAATATGTTGTACCCGGTACTAAAATTCCCCCTAAGGATAAGGTAGCTGTTCCTCCTGCACCCGACGCGCAACCTGCCGGAGCGAATCCTCCTGCACAAGTACCACTCCACAAAGATATTTGAGGATTGGAAAGCGTTCCTCCTGCGCCTGAAACAACTATATTAACACCGAAGCCATTAGCAGGTGCGGTAAAAGTGTACCAAACGTTGTTTGCAGGCGTACCCGAACATCCGGCTTGAGAAGTATAAGGGTTTTCGGGTGTAGCATTAACATTTGTAGCTGCAAGTGTTGCTGTAGTTCCGTTTTTTATTCCAGAACCACATCCACCAGGAGCACCTAAAGTACCCAAATTAATCGCTCCAGAGCAATCATCATTCACAGGCGCCTGTGAAAATGCTAAAGAGCATATAGTCGTAAAAGCAAGTAATAGTTTTTTCATCTTAATTTTATTTTGCTTTTGTTTTTTTAAATGAATTATTATATCCAGTAGTAGTTATCCATCCATCTGGTTGAATAAAAAAAACGGGCAAGTCGTAATTTTCAAGAGTAGAAGTTTTATAAGAAGTCGGATCAATTTGCCCTTGTTTTATAAACACGCTTTTAGCCGAAAATAATTCTAAAACAAAGCCATTAGTAAAAGTTAAATTTACATTTTCATCTTTTAACCGATACTGCTCCATATTAGCCTTTTCAATCGACGCTATAAAAAATGCTTCGTTTTCAGGATGAGTATTGCTTATTATCTTGAAACTTCCTGATATAGTTTTTTGTGAGTAACCAGCATAACTTATTACTAAAAAAAATAAGATTAAGAGTCTTGATTTAAAATAAATTTGGTTCATGAGTTTTATTTTTTGCAATGTAAATAACTATACCTAACTAAAAACAAAATTGTTGCTTTTTTATAAGCAACTTACTTTGTAGCCGTAAAAAAAACTATTTTTTCTTACTGCTACAAACAAAGTTAGTTTTTTTTTACAAAAAAAGCAATTAATTATTTTTTTCAAGCAAAAAACTGTTCGTATTTTAACTTTTTGTTAAATTAAAGTGTTGTAAAAAGTAAACACACATAAGCCTTTGCTTTAAAAAAACTTACGTGTGTTTTATATTTTTACCTTACCAGCATAACTGTACCGTTTTGCTTGTATGTTTTACCATCCAGGCCTTGCGCCTGCAGTATATACATATACGTTCCTTCAGGAGCTTTATCTCCGTTAGGTGTTATTCCGTCCCAACCTTGGTTAGGTGCGGTAATGGTATATAGTAATTGTCCCCAACGATTAAATATATCGCAAGTTAAATTCAGCATACCGGTATTAGGAATAAAAAACTCATCATTTATTCCATCACCATTCGGAGAGAATATATTCGGAATAATAATAGTAGTAGGTACGTTAGCTACAACCGTAATTTTAAATGTATCAGAACAAGGTCCGTTTATAGCAACTAATATAACACTATATGTACCAACTGCGGTATAAGTGGTGGTTGGATTTGTAAACGTTGAAGTATCTCCGTTTCCAAAAGACCAATTGTAATTAATTGCTTGGGTAGATGTATTGCTAAAACTAATAGCTAACGGAATGGTTCCTGTGGGCGGATTTGGATTGGTTATAGCTTGTGCATGAACACCAACTGAAGCGGTTACTGAAAATGTTCCTGAACCTCCGGTTATATTAGCTATACAATTATTAGCATCCGTTACTTGTAAACTATAGGTGCCGGGCCCTTGATTGCTTAAAGTAGGCGATGTTTGACCAGGCATTAGTTGTCCATTATCATACCATTGGAAAGTATATGGTTGTGTCCCACCAGATATATCAGTACTACTGTTAGTTAAACCGCTAACACCGCCTGTTAGTTGTCCGCAATTAGCAGTAGCTACACTTGCACTACTAACACTTAGTGTTGGCGTCGGATTTACCAATACACTTATGGTAAGTGTGTTTGCTGATTGAGCATTTGTACAACCCGTAACTGTATTTGTATTTATAATACTTAATATATACGGTGTTGTTGAGCCAGCCCAGTTTACAGGAGGTGTGTAAGTAGAACCTGTATTTACAATTGCATTGTTATAGTACCAAACAGCAGTACCCGCACCTGAATTTACAGTTAAAGGAACCGGCAATCCTTGACAATAAGACGTATCAGGTCCGGTTGGTAACGAATAACTTAAAGGGCCTGGCAACGGATTTACCGTTAAACTTATGGTAAATGTATTGGCGGATGGAGAGCTGCTTACACAGCCGTTTGCACTCGGAATCGAATCTATTAAACTATACGTATACGTACCGGCCGTTGTTGTGCTTGGACTATAACTCGAACCTGAATGTACAAAACTGCCACCACTATACCATACCGCTGTATTTGTCCCTGAGTTTACAGTCATCGTAACCGGTGAACCCTGACAAACACTTGTATCAGGTCCGGTTGGTAACGAATAACTTAAAGGGCCTGGCAACGGATTTACCGTTAAACTTATGGTAAATGTATTGGCGGATGGAGAGCTGCTTACACAGCCGTTTGCACTCGGAATCGAATCTATTAAACTATACGTATACGTACCGGCCGTTGTTGTGCTTGGACTATAACTCGAACCTGAATGTACAAAACTGCCACCACTATACCATACCGCTGTATTTGTCCCTGAGTTTACAGTCATCGTAACCGGTGAACCCTGACAAACACTTGTATCAGGTCCGGTTGGTAACGAATAACTTAAAGGGCCTGGCAACGGATTTACCGTTAAACTTATGGTAAATGTATTGGCGGATGGAGA
>Ga0206997_10238_pt1 | contig 12972 bp, 18 predicted proteins | sample Alteio_BWMinCont_3_FD_153478 | JGI IMG/M metagenome (GOLD analysis project Ga0206997, IMG submission 153478) | Enriched cells from forest soil in Barre Woods Harvard Forest LTER site, Petersham, Massachusetts, United States -... | ecosystem: Environmental > Terrestrial > Soil > Temperate forest >...
ACCCAGATGTAGAAGCCGCCCTCTTCCGGGATGGCGGTTGCTAGTTCGCTCACCATCATGGCGGTAGGCAGGCTCCACAGCAGCGGCGTAATGATCAGGATCAAGAGCGTAGCAGCGTAGCCGGTCTTTTGGACGATGTCCTCGAGACCGTAGGGCCCGCCGGCAACCATGAAGTAAGTTGCCGCGATCATGGGCACGACGGAAATTTTCGCGACGCTTTTCATGCCGCCGTTCGTTGGAGTTTTCATTTGTGATTGCAGTGGCGCTGGCCACAAGTAGCACAGACTTCAGTCTGTGGGGTTCCGTTCCTGAATCCAGATTTCACGCGCCAGCCAGGATCCAATGGAAACCCACGGACTGAAGTCTGTGCTACCAAACCGTTGCCGAAACGGCGGTAGTCTAATATATTGGGGACAAAACACTGGCCACGCAAGTACTGGTACTTAGCATATAACTCCTTTTATTTTCAATTCTTTTTCTGCGGTATGATTGCGGAAGACTCCGAGTGATTCCAGTTGTAAGCCAAATGTAAGCCAAAACGGGTTGGTGTTCCAGGTCATGGCGTGCTTAGATCGTCGCTCTAATAGCCTCCCAAATGCCACAAAAAAAAGACGGCTACCTCCGAGATAAGGTAGCCGTCCGTATGGTTCGTCTTGCCAAGGCCGTGTTCTCGGATGCGTCCTTGGTGAGTCACACAACCGAGAGGAAAATACTCCTGTTAAAAATCTGAGTCAAGAAATTTTTAGCCGCCAAGCGAGAGACGATTGCTCTGCCTAAAAGCTTTGTCCAGAGGCACGATCCAACATAAGAAAGCGGGCACCCCCCCCCCCGCCAAACGAAGATACCCGCCGACCGTACGGGATCGTACTCCAATTACTGACCGTTGTATTCCTGTCATCGAGCGATGTCAAGGCCACCAGATTACGACAGCCTGACCGTAATCTCGCCAGGATCGCCCGTAAGATCGTGTGGCGGTGCCTCTGGTGAGCGCGTTTCGAGGCTGTAGGGGCCTTGGCGTCTCTCTTAATCCCCACAAAGTGTTGGTTGGATTTTGCTTTTTTAGGCAGCGTCTGCGGCCATGAACCGCAACATCTGCTCTTTCAATTGCGCATCTACCTCGTCTGCAATCGTCACAACGTCAGGAAGCAGTGCGGTGAATTCCAATCGCTTCACGTTCTCGTGTAGCGTCGTGAAAATGCAAACCTGCAATAGGCGGGACTCTTCTACCATCATCGCTACCGTGTAGCCTTGCTTACGTCGCAAATCGCCATGCTCGCCCGCAGTCTTCGAAATCGGAGCTTTCGTCCCTGCGTCCATACGCAAGCAATTAATAACATCATGCAAAAGGTGGGGAAGATGCTCCGTGCGCTCATCATGGGTTAACGGGATATGCGTTAGGTCCGACTCTTTCTCGACTCGGACAAGCCATGCCTCAATTAAAGGATGGAGTTCACGTTCTAGAATTTCCGCAACGGTCGCAATATTGACAGAACCGCAGGACTTCATAGGTTTGATCATTCGACTCTCTTCCAGTCGCGGGTCTGGTCTATCAATCTTGCAGACAGGGGCCGTTGACAATCTCGACTGCACCATTACTGGGCACGACTGATGGTAGGCCAGAAGCTTCCGGGATTAGCATCTAATGTTGAAGGTGGCTGTCGATTAGGACACATTTGATTCTGTGCAGGCAGGACCGCTACTGTGGCTTGCGTAATTCATACGCGCAACGATTTCATTTGTATGAAGATGAATTGCAAAAAATTCATTTGTGGACTGCTTGCTAAGATTTACGAGCATGATATTCGCGTCTTCAAGACTGCGAGTACACGCACGCCAGATTACATTTCTGTCGGGTAGTACCTCGAAGATGTCGTATTCTGTCACGGCAATCCTCGGATTTCGGCTAGTTAATGGACGGGACTGTAACACCAAGTATTTTTATCAGTCAAGATAAAACAGGTTCGCTAGTGACACACAGGGCAAAATTGGACCAGCCGGGTCGTTACTTCCTTTCAAGAGGCCCAAGAGCGGAAAGCTTCCGGGCTACGTGAGATTCAAAACGCGGCCCACCTGAATACAGGATACAAGGCTTCCCGGCAGCTACACCGCATGTAGGACAGGGGACGGAGGACATCTGTTTGAGGTTAAGGTCTTCCTTTTTCATTGGGTCAGATTGCGCTTATACCCAGACGCAAATCTGTACAATTTTGCACACCGATAGACCGCAGGTAGGTTCAGGGATGGCACACGGCATGACAACCTGACCCCACAGTGCCAGGATCGCCAGTAAAACTTCGTGGCGGGGCCTCTGTGTGCCGCGTTCCGGTGCTGTATGGGCCTTGTAGCCACGATGCTACCGCTTCGATGGGATGCATAAGGGGCTGCGGAAGGCAGGACTAGCTAATTTCAATGACGCGGGCCATTTTTACAACTGGTGACTTTCTCTGCCGCTCTGCAAATCCGGTGGCCTTAGCATGAACTGTGTAGGTTCGAGCAAACCGCTCCCCGTCCTTGTAAAACAAAGTCACCTGCCAGTGATGGTGTTTTCGCCGTCCGTCTTTCCTGAATTTCGGATGTTTCCAGATTGTCATTCGGAGGAATATACCACGTTAAATATCTTTTACACAAAGGAACCATTTCCCATGTGGCAGTGCTGCGCAAAATAAAAGCGCCACGTAAAGGGGTATCAAAACGTGGCGCGGGTCAATGTTCAGTTTGTTATGTTCTTGCCGGGAATCTTCCGCCCATCGTTAGACCATGTCAACGAAAAATCACAGGCGGGTCTACGCTGATACGCGGTTGCCACCTGCTTGTTTTGACTGATACACCTGCTCGTCACCGGCTCGCAAGATATTGTCTGGCGTTGTCCCATCCTGTGGATAGCTGGCGACTCCGAAGCTTCCCGTCACTTGCCATTTCCTCAACACGTTATCCTTGCCTAGCGCGAACCTAAGCCCATCAGCCATCTGAAAGGCTTCCTCCGTTCCCAATCCGGGAACTAAAATGGCAAATTCATCTCCACCAATTCGACTGAGGGTCTGACCTCGGGAGTGCGTTCGATCTAGCACTATGCCCACCCGCTTGATAAGTTTATCTCCCTGCGCTTGTCCGTGAGTATCGTTGATCTTCTTGAACTTATCGAGGTCAAGAAATATGACTGAGAAAATTCCGTCCGTGTCCTTTGCTCGTTCGCATTCTGCCAAGAGTGCTTCTTCGAAGAATCGGCGGTTGAACAGTCCCGTGATCGCATCTCTATTGGCGCGTTCCTCATTTACCTTAAATTTTGTCTGATCTACCTCGATACCCGTCGCCTCAATCTCTGTCGTCAACTTCGAACGCCAGTCCCCTCTTCTGTCGTAAGGGACGTATAGAATTCCGTCAAAATCAGAAGGGAGTTCAATATCCTTGACGTAGATTGCGCATACTCGCTCTCTCCCAAGCTTGCCAATGAAGTAGCCCAGTTCTAATATTACGTTTTGACGCGCTCTCTTATTGGGCTTCCCCTTACTTTTCTTGGAAGCTCCAACATCATCAGGCGTCAGAAGAACTACAGCGAATCCAACATCGTTTGAATTTGCCTCTAGCTTTTCGATAATGGTTCGACCCATGTTAGGCCGTTCATGGAGAATCACAACATCCAACCGCAATTGTTCCTTCAAGAATTGAGTAACACTGTTTAAAACTCCAACGTCATGGCCATGAACCAAGAATACTATTGGGGATTTCATATCGTTTCGGAATCGCGTGCTTTGGTTTTCCGTGCAGATTCTACCATGCACGGCCACCACCACGGCGCACGATGACCTAACTTCCCAGGAAGGTGATTGCATTGCGTGGTAGAATCCGCACACGTTGCTGCAACCGTGTGAGGGAACAATGAAAAAACTCCCCTTGCTACTTGTAGGCTATGCGCTCCTTAGTCAGTCGTTTTTTGGACAAGAGAAGAAACCTGTACCGCCGCCCACCGTTCTATGCACAGCCGGAGTCCCAACGCCCGAGTGTAAGGAAATCACAGAGTATTTGGTGCAGATGCAACAAGTGACGATGCCGACCAGACTTATTCAATTTGTTGTGGCTGACAATGATGCCTACAAAACAGAAAAAGACAGAGCCACGGCAATCACCAACAATAGTCCATTCCTTGAGGGGCCTTTCTTGTTCAGTGTTATGGATTCATTTTACAAAGTGAATGACAAGACAGGCGGAATACTCTTTGACAAAGTTTACTTCAATGAGAGTTCTAGTTGCCACGCGCCAGTTATCGAAGCCACCGGAAAGATTTCCGATACGAAGTTCGGTGAATACAATCCCGGACAGTGCATGGCCGCTCTGGATTACAACCTAGGCTTTATCGAAGGTGCATTTTTGGGTGGAAACAGTGCAACAAATTGGCAGCAATGCGCGACCGACAAGGGGCAGCAAGACGACAAAGCCTGCCGGAAGCGTTGATGCTTGAAATGAGGAATAGTGGGAAATAAAACGTTCATTGCTCGAACTATCTATCATCACGGTCAACGTACCGGCGAATACGCGACATTGTTGGTCTACCGAGATTCCGCCGACAATTATGAGTTGTTTGACGATAGGGAGCCTGACCATCACCAGCCCTTTGCTGGAGGAAAGGAATACATTTTGGGAAAATGGAGAGGGGCAAACCAAGCACTTGCAGATGGCGGCTTTATCCGTGATGACAAAAGAGGCGATGAGGAGTTTCAAAAATTTATATAGCTTTCTCATCCTTGCTCGAAGAAACGCTGCTGGAAAGCTCGACCACTTTTTGGCGTACCGCAACGCCGTGTCAATGAAAAATCAATGGTTCTGGCCATGAGGCACGTCGAATGTGAAATCGAAAGGAGATAGCACATGGCAAAAGTAGCGGCCTTTCACTCCAAAAATCAAACCGACGTATATCACAACAACGATAAGTGCGGAGCAGGGGCTGAAATCCCGCATTACGACCGTGTGCCAGGGAAAAGTGACAAGCGCCTTTGTAAAAACTGCAAAAAGTTACCTTAACCCAACGAAGTACTGGCGTGGCGAGAGCACTGAATGTACCTCTGGCCAGGTTGTTCCGGGGAATAGTCTAACGTGGTGCTCGGCGCGGGTTAGATCGACGGCGCGGCTGTCGCTTGCGCATCAAAGGTTTGCGGACTGGGATTACAAGGTCTCGCTGTTCTTCGTTCAAGATGCGAGCAAGTCCAGTTTTCTTTTGTTCTAGGGTTTGAACCATGTTCTACCTTTCATGTTGCGTTAGGGTGTCTGGGTTTTAATGCAGACACCCATACGCCAGTGAGACCGCTTGAGAGTCCTTCTCTCCGCTCGAACGTCTCATCTTGCGGAAACTTTTATTTCGTGTCGCAAGTGGCCGTTGGTTTCAGTAGCAACGGCCCTCGCGCCTTTGGGTGGAAGGGACTAGCTTCCCCAAACTTTGCCGGAACCACCAAGGATATTTCTTTGGGGTGTGGTGTTCCGGCTTCCCCAAACTTATTTGGATTTTTTGGCTTTGCGCTGTGCACGCTTTATTTGACGCTGCTCGTGTTGGACCATGAGTTGACCAGAGAACCACGCGGCCCAGGCTTGCGGTACAAAGTAGAAATGAAACTGCGGCGAATTCTTTTTGATTTTCTTCAAGATGATCTCCTAGTTTGTTGCCGCAATCAAAAGATAGAGCGAAAGGAAAGTACAGGACGTGACGCTCAACAAGTCTATTTCCAGAATGTCCGTGGAAACGAAGGCTGTCTTCGTGTATCCCGTGGTGTCGCCGGTTGATCGCTGGGCTGACACCAGTGCTGGGAAGTTCCCGTTGACGATTGATGCCGTTGACGGAAAGCCATTGGCAGAACAAAATTTTAGATCGAAGTTTGCGCTACCCGGTTGATCCGCCGTCAAAACGTAACCAAGCAATTGACACGCAAAAGGCAGATTTATGAATCCGTGGAAACCAATGTTTGGCTGTAGCCCAGCGCCATCACAGACGATTACTAACTCAGTAGTTCTGACGGTGTTTACTGGTCCGACAATGCTCCAGTAAGGGTTGCCTTGGGGATTGAGCACATTCAAACTGACGTTGAGGTCCGCCAAGCTGACGTACAGAAACCCGTTGTAAGAAGTAACTACGCCACGAACGTATTCAACTGGTGACGGTTGCCACGTGCCGGAGTATTGCCAGGTGGTCGGGAATGCCGGTCCTACTTCGCCTTGAATGCCTGCTGGTCCAGTGGGTCCGGTTGCGCCTTGCACTGGGATAGGAACGGCCACGAGCAATTGATATAGAAGACCGTCACCCGCCACGAAGAAAATTAGATGTTTGTCAGAATCGTACCAGATGTCACCGATGATGCCAGACTGTGGCATCTGTGCGGTAGGGACGGAATGGAAAGTTGCGAGAGACATATAGTCCTTTCAAAAAGTTGTGGCGGATGAAGTGATGTGTTCATCCGCCCTGCGCATATCTGATTGAGTCGGCTTCTGGTCCAAGACTCTGGATGGCTATGCGCACCAACGTCCCACCCTGAACGCCACTATCAAAAACTTATGCAACAATGCTGGCCGTGATAACAGGTGGTGCCGCACCGTTCGAAGGATCAAAGAGCGCGGAGTCCATGCGGATGCGACCGATGTACAAAGCTTCGCCAACGTCCACACCGTGCACGGATTGATTGATGGTGCGCTGAAGCGTAGCTTTCGAGCACCGGATATTGAAATGACTCAAATCGCCAAAAATCAGCGTTGAATTTAGTGCCAAACTGCCGCCCACGGGTCCGAGGGAAGGAAGCGTGATAATTCTCTTGCCCATCAAGGTCTCGGTGTCGTTCTCGACGTTGAGCAACGGACGGCCAGAGTTATCAACCGCGAGTCGCAACCGTTCGTGCACTGAGTCTGAAACGCACCAAGCACACTGCGCCGAAACTCTGTACGCACGGTTGAGTGAAAAATAAATATTTTGGATGTCCGTGTTCGTGATCTTGCCGCTACCAGTGGAATAAACCGAAGTCAAACCCTTGAGGATTCCTGCGGGTTGGCTGTTGCCGTTTCCGTTGACCGCGTCCGCTCCCAGTCTGCGAGCAAAACCAATTCCCATAGCGATTGCAATCTTATTCATAAATGCCGGAACGTCATCCTCGAATTCCGTCGATCCGGCATAGGATAACCTATACGCAATATTACTGCGGAGTGTAGCGCCCAGCACATTGGGAAATACTCCCGCCGTCTGCTGGATTGTTTCGCCAACTTGCACGGCTTCGATAGCGGACAGGTCGTACCCCGAAAGTGTCTTGAGCTGTAACGCGGCAGTTGGTGCCACGGTGAAGTTACAGATGTCGGAAGAAAGTAACTCATCGGTCTGAGCCATTGCCGTGAAAAGTTTTGTCTCGTAGAGCATCGGAACCAAATAGCCGCCGCCGACGCCTTGAGTGTAGGTAATTGTTTGCTGTCCGGCTTCCAGGTCCCGACGTTCAGACTCCGTGAGATGATTTTCGCCACGGAAGATATACCGGTTGAATGCACGCTTGTATCGTTCGTCGCTGGCCGTGACGGTGGCCAGGGACTCGACTAAACCGTCCGCGTACTTGGACCGTACTTCGTCAGTGCTGCATTCCTGAAGTCTGACGTTTTTTGCTTTCGCCAAAAGCACCGCACCGTTCGCACGGTCGATTGCACTTCCACGCGATAAACGCTCTGCTCTGGAAACCAGGTCGTTAATTTCTAGTACTGCTTTCGGAGTCAATGACATTTTGTTTTGCCTCGTTTTGTTGTCGTTTATGGGTCTACAGCGTTAGAACAATTTCTCGACGTACACGTCCGCTAACAATTGCTGGTCCGGTGGTGGCACCGTGACACGGGTTTCGCCAGAGTTGCGTCTACGGAATTCGGCAAGCTTGCCCGGATTTCGAAGCGCCCGGTCTTCCACGATTCTTTGGAACATTGCCGGTGGCATGCCGTAGTCACGAGCATCAATGAAATGTCCATTGATTAACTGACCGTTGCCGTATTCGACGTTTGGCCCAGACATCAAGAATCGAATTTCTGCTGGTGTGAGTTGCATTGTGTTTTCCTTTCTTAGCTGATTTTGATTTCTGAATCGTCTGAAATATCTTCAGAGCTGTCTTCGCCCCCGTCATCGCCAGAGACAACGTCCGTGTCATCGCCAGTGCTATCGGGCACGGAGAATTGCGATTCGTGATGGTGGCCGTGGTGCCGTGAGTTCAATTCTGCTAGCTTTGCCATTGTTCTCCTTTATGCTCGAAACATTTTCGCTTCTGTGTCTCTGTCGTTTTCTTCCTGCTGGAGCAAGTGCTGGCCGATGTGTTCTAGCGTCCATTCTCTGAGCGCACGCGGCCCGAGCATGCATCTACTCGTAAAAGCCATGATCGTTTCTTTTGGTCGCAAGAGCGGAGAAAGCTTTTCGAGCAATTGGCAATCCTCGCCTTCCCACGACGCGCCGATGCGGATGCGCAAGTCGGCATGCGCTTGCTCGACGGATTTATCGATCATGTTGTCCAGGGCTTTCTTTTCCGACCGCTGGTTGAGCGATTGAACTGCCGGTTGCTTTGAAAGTTCGGCCATGTCGCGGCGAAACTGTTCTTGCTGTGTCATTGTTTCCCCTTTTCCTTATTCAGTTTTGCCGGTGCCGGGTCCGGTGGGAACATGTTGGGACGATACCCCCAGCATTCATCTGGTCGCCAGGGTTGCTCCGCTTGCGTGATGGAATCCTTTGCTAGTGGCTTGCTCATTCTTTCCCCTGCCGAACTTTGCGGATGTCTTCGTCAATGCGGTACTCGATGGCTTCGTACATCGCGTACCGCTTCATGGCGTGTGCGTGCTTTTTGATTTCTTGCAGTACTGCAATCCGTGCTTGCTGCGAGGTGCTAAGTGTGTTTTCCATTTTGTTTTCCTTTTTTGTTGGTGCGATTTTTGTTGATTACTTCAGTACAGTGAAAGCATTTCGGATTCCTCATCCGCCGCCTGATATGCCAGCGCAAGTGATTCGACCAGATTCCCATCTCCGACCATAGGGAAGGAAATCGGCTGTGCGTAATCTTCCAGGCTTTCTTGCCGCCTTTGCTGCTCCCTGCCTTGGGCCAAGACATCGTTTGTTCCTGAAAGGATTTTTTGTGCTACTTCAGCGCCGTGAGTCGGACAGAACAAGCGGAAGGAATCAAGTGCTACGCCCGCGTCTTTTATTGAATGACTCCAGTCGTGGCCGACGCCGTTGATGCCACGGCACCAGTGGAAACAATCGGTCATCCGGCCCCCCAGGATTAGAGTTGATCTCTGACGATCTTTTTTCCTTGTGCCAGGACATTTCTGTGCGTGAAGGATTGCCAGAATGTTTCACCGTGTCGATCTGTGCCGTCGCGTTTCTTCCATCCATTGGCCAGGACCAGTTCGAAATTTTGTCGAGCTGTCAACGCCCAGTTTGGTCCGCCAGTCATCACGTCGAGCCAAACGCGGACGTTTGCCGCCGCCACCGGGTCGAGCACGAATTCCGTTTCGCCGGATAGTTCCTTCAGGAACTTTTCGCAGTCGGTGCGATGCGTGCCGGTGGAATTGTTGACCAGTTCCCACTCCGCGTGTGATCTCGCGGCTGTGAGCGGATGATCTTCGCGCCAGTTGAAACGTGCGCCATGTTCTAGCGCCACTACTTGGCCAGGGAGAACGCGGTCCTTGAATGAAACCCGTTCGCGGGAGACTTTGGTTATGAATTCGTCCAGAGAATACGACTGACTCAGACAGCGCAGGTTTTCCGATTCCGCTGGTAGTCCGGCCTCCTCGCGGATGCGTGCTGCTATCCGCCCCGTCCTACTCTGGGTCAGTTTCAATTGTGCCGCTGACTTTCTAGGCTGTGCCATTAGGACCACCCTCCGGGTGTTATCTTGAGTTCCTGTCCCTGTACTAAGTCTTTTATTTTTAGAATCTTGCCGAAAAATCTGGACGATTGGCCAATCTTGCAGACGATTTGAGAGCTGAACGCGGCTGATAACAAAGGACTTACGCGGAAACGACATGGGGTATCGGGTACGATACTGTACCTCTGTAGTTATCAGTCGATCAATGCGAGCACGCCAGCGACACACCAGAGCGCAGCGCCACTGACGCAGAGCAACCAAAGCGCAGCCAGGACACAGAGCACGGTCATGCGGCGACCTGTTCTGCTGCTTGGTCGCCAAGCAGCACATTCAACTTGTGCTCGATACGCTCAAGCGATGCGAGCAATGCGGCGAATTGTTCTTGCGTGTTCATCGCGCTTTCAGTTCGGGCGCTAGATACAATTCGAGCGCAACCTGAACTTCGCGTGTAGTCGAGCGCCTATTTTCGCGGGCTGATATTTCAAGACGTTCCTTCAAATCGCTTGGCAGACGCAGCAATAGAGCTTCGCGTGTTTCTTCCATTGATCACCTCATTGTGAAGTTAGTTAACTTGCGAGATAGGATGCCGACCGCGCTTGTATTTTGGTTGTTTCACTGGTGCGGCAGGCTCGTCATGATCGTGATGCAGTTCAGCGCCAATCGCCAGTAGAAGATTCATTTGCAGAATGCCGATCTGTTTGATTCGCCGCCGATTATAGTTATTGTCGTTTTCCGAACAGTTGGCCGCGACGATCTGACCTTCGCTCACTACCGCTGACTGGCAAATTTCTCCCACTGTTTCATGATTTCTCATGATGTCCGCTCCCCGGTTTTTTTGGGATTTGTGGTGCCCAGCCCAGCAGCTTGAAGTGTCGAACCCGCGACACTATGGCTACTGACAGCATTATATCAAAGTACTAGGACTTTGTCAAGCGTTATTTTAAACAATCGTGGCAGATTCACCACAATAGTACCCAAAAGTTGGCGTTACTGACTCCGGAACGCCGATTTGCCAGGGTTAAAGACGCCGTCTGACAAACCACGAATAGCTTAACTCGTTATGCCAGAGCGTGCTACCCAGCGTTGACGGGTTTTCCGCGTTTTCGGTGGTCAAATCTCTATAGGATTTCATGCACATCTGTACCTCTCTCTTCTTTTATATTATTATTATTATAAAGTATGACAAATAAGACAAGGAAGGGTATAGCCCTCTGGGGATTGGACTTGCGGGCTGTCATGTTTCAAGGTAACCACGTCAAGCTAGGTCAAAACGGCAATAGCTCAATATGTCTTCGGTGGCGGTTCGTCACCCACCTTGACGTAATTCCAGCCGACACACTCATCGGCTAACCCGCCCTGCTCAACATCGATCTCCGGCCAATCCACTTTGAACCGTGCCGAGTCCCACTTATTCCTGGACATCTTCAGAGGAGGAATAGTCCACATACGGCCTTGAGTTGTGCGGTCCTTGTCAAACTGCAATCCCTTAAACACGCCCCGAGGATTCATTCCGAGGAAGAGTCCAACTTGCTCCGCGCTGATGTCTTGCCACTTCCTGTTGTGTTGTAGCCTTGCCCATGTTAGGAGTCGCTCCGTTGCGAGGTACGAATTTCCCAGCGAGCCTGTAGCGGTCGCACCTGGTAACTCGCCACGATAAAGAATCTCATACCAAACGGCCTCGACACCATGAAGTGACTGCGATTTCTGGTCGCTGAGGGCTTCGGTCTTGAGCGCCTTACGTGGATCAAAGTCTCCCATCTGCACTTCATTGAGCAAATGAAAAAGCAGCGCCTTGTATCCGGCCATGCTCCCGCTGCGTCCACCAGATAATTGTATCTGCAAGGCCCCAAAATATCCTGTATCCTCGCGGTGTGCGTCACCAACATCATAGACGCTATACCGCCGCGCCTCTGCGCCCGCTGGAACGGCCCATTGCTCGTTTGACGTGATGATAATGGACATGCGGTTGCGGGCGGGCGTTGCGTCCACGCCTTTCGGTTCGATCATAAAAAAATCGTCCGTGATCAAGCCCTTTAACGAAGCTTCGTGCTGCTTGTCGCCCGCGTGAAAAGCTTCATTGGCAATGACCAAACTACACGCCCGCAGATGATTGTTAAACTTGCCAGACAGGTGTTCTTTGCGAGTCACAGCGAATGCATGAGCGCCGAAGAGATGGACTAAGGGGTCCGTTAGCATTCCTTTTCCTGTTCCTTCTGCGCCTCTGAATGCAAGCGCCGTGTAACTCTTTTCGCCAGGGTTTCGGAACTTCCATGCAATCCATCTAGTGAGATGCTGGTACTTCGCTTGATCCTTTTTGCAGATATTTTCCAGCAGGTGCTTCAGGTATAAATCGCAGCCGCTTCCAATAGCTTCGCCCTTTCCTTTGCGGGCCTCGACCGCAAACCCGCGCCATAGGTTTCGGATCGTAGGGCCTAAGTCTTCACCCGGCGCGTAGAGCACCTGGTCAAACTGTCGGCGGTCCTTGTGATCTAACCAAAATTCGCCCTTAGTCTTGATGATTGGTTGCTTGGTGGTTTTGGCTTTATCTCCTTTCCCCGATGTAGTCTCTTCCTCGCCTACTACAATCCTCTGGTTACTGAATCGCTTTTGAAAGTCTTCGAACGACTGATTACCTACGTTGAGAGTTTTGGTTATCGGGTCGATAGCTTCCCAACAAACTCTTACGCGATTGCCGAAGTCTTCGACAACATAGTACCGCTCGTTAAAATCTTTGAGCGTAGCCGTTGCTTCTGGAAACGGGTCCTTCGAAATTTCGAGCGGTTCCGCCATGCCTGCCTCCCAGCTTCTATCAATCGTATTGTCAACGGTGCGGGCGTCCGCCGATGTGCTCGCGGCTGCGGCGACACGGATATTGTGCTGAATCTCTGCCGCGCTGCCTTCGAGCGCACCTGCGGCAAACGCTGCGCCCGCATACCAGACACATTTATTGAGCGCGATATTCCAATGGCCTGCCTCGTTGGAATCGTGCAACGTCACAAGGTGCTTGGCGTGAATCGCACGAATAGCACCCACTGGCATCGGTGCGTGTTTCTCCGAAGAAGCATGATGGCCTGATGGTCCGTCACCAAGCACGCGATCCACCAACATGCGACCAAGACTCACT
>Ga0206997_10241_pt1 | contig 12888 bp, 12 predicted proteins | sample Alteio_BWMinCont_3_FD_153478 | JGI IMG/M metagenome (GOLD analysis project Ga0206997, IMG submission 153478) | Enriched cells from forest soil in Barre Woods Harvard Forest LTER site, Petersham, Massachusetts, United States -... | ecosystem: Environmental > Terrestrial > Soil > Temperate forest >...
CAATCGCTACAAGATCGCTTAGAAATAATCGAAAAAAGCGAGAATATCATACCCTCTCAAGAAGCTCAAACAATGATTATTCGGAACATTGCAACTCGATCAGCATACTTACCCCAAAAATCTCTCTGCAAAATAGATACAAAACTTAAACAATTCCGAGAAAAAAATCATTATGAACTATCTCTTCTTGAGCGACAAATTACTGACCTTGCGCAACAATTACTAGAAAACATGCCCCCTTCAGCCAAGACCAAATTGCAAAATTTACTCAAAGAATATAATGATTTATATAAAAAATTAGCGCAACGAGACCCATATTTTACCCTTCAAAGACAAAGATCGATTTTTGATTTATTATTTATATAATAATCTTTAGTTATATCGTTTTGACTGATATATGCTCCATGAATTGCTCATTAATCAATTATCTTCCCTCTCTCTGCATTTTTGCCATTATGCTTATCAGCGGAATCGCTTGGACGGCAACATGGTCATACAGCATCCCCTGCATAGCAATTTTATTATTGATCAGCATATGCTTGCCTTATAATGAGCAATTTAAACATCGATTATATTCTATTTTACCATGGGCGCTTGTAGCATTTTTTCTTGGAGCAACTCGCTTAAATATACAAACGAATCATTTTATGGAACTAGAAGAGCACCTCTGTCATAAAAATTTATCAATTCGAGGAACTGTTATAGAACAAGAACGAACCGCAAGCAGCAAATTTCCTTACCAGATAACCCTTATCATCGATCACGCAGAAAGCGATAAACCAATTAATGAAAAATCTAGTGGGGCCTTAATTAAAATCCAATGCGCCACGCTACCACCATCTTGTGATACAGGAGATACAATTTTTATTAAAAATCTTTATTTATATAAGCCTAAACCCGACTCCTATCGCAACTTTCTCCATAAACAAAATATTGTTGCTTGTGGAAAAATTGCCAATCAATCGCAGATTACCATAGAGCCACAACAAAATTCATCAACCTATATTTGGCAGATAAAGAAAAATCAGTTGATTAATCAATTTAAAACCGTCCTTTCTCCAACAACATTTAATCTTTTCAGCTCTATATTTTTAGGATATAAAACAACAAAAAGCAGCATAACAACGCAAATCAGAGAACAATTTCAATGGTGGGGCATTAGTCATTACTTAGCTCGCTCTGGACTTCATCTGATTATCTTTGTACTCATCCTTCACACAGGCCTCATGCTCATTCCCATTTCCTTGGCATACAAAAAAATTATTACACTTTTTTGTATTGCGATATATTCACTATTCTCTTGGATAAGCGTCTCATTTATGCGCTCACTATTAATGATTTTTTGCTATTTTGGATGCTCATTATTACACATACAACATCACACCATACACGCTCTTTCATTGGCATGCTGCCTCCTTCTTTTATACAATCCACTCTATCTCTTTGCACTCGATTTCCAACTCAGTTTTTCTCTCACGCTTGCCCTTGCCATATTACATGACTCAACAAGGCTTACGCGCTCATTACAACATTAATCTTGATAATCCATACAAATAATCAATATACTAAAACCCAAGGCTGCAATTAAAAAAAATTGAATTATTTTTTGCGAAGCGGAAAATATTAAAACTATTAACAATAACTAACAAAAAGGAGCGTTATGAATATCATCCATTTTCAATTATGTTTCTCTATATTAACATTAACAGCTCACTATCTTCCTGCCGTTTCTCCAGTAAGCCCGCTACGCCAACAATATGAAACTGTACCAGTAAATACAAAGTTTGAAAAAAAACCTATCACCGTTTTGCTTTATGGCTCAGCGCGCAACGACCTCATGCCGTTTATTGATCGCAATCTCATGCAACTGATGCAAATAGGAAGTAATTCAAATATCACCTTCCTTGTGCACTTAGATATATTCGGTCCAGGAAGAAAACAACTAACGCAACGTTTTATTGTTTATAAAAACAAGTTGGTACAAGTTGGCGAAAATATGCGCATGGATAGCGGCGATCCCGCAACATTTATTGATGCTGGAACATGGGCATTTAAAAACTTTCCCGCAGATATGACAATTATTGATTTATGGAATCATGGAACAGGAGATCTTGAGCCCTCGAGAGGCAGAGCCATTAATTCATCAGAATTGTATACATTTAACCCCACAACTAAACTTATTGAACTCAATCGAAGCATAGGGTTTCTTGACTATTTAGATGAGAATAGCAAAAATCCTGAAAATGAACTTCGCGGCATATGTTTTGACGAATCTACCGGCCATTATTTAAGCAACCGACAAGTTGGGCATGCCCTTGAAACAATTTCAAAAAATTGCCTGGGGGGGAAACCAATCGATATTCTTTGTTGCGACGCATGCCTCATGCAAGGAATTGGATTTGCCTATAGCATCAAATCATATCGCAAACCCGCTTTAGCAAATATTTTAATTGGCTCACAAGAAGTTGTTCTCGCTACCGGCTATCCATATATTCAAATGTTTGCCAAAATGGCACAAAAACCCATGTCAGGCGAACAATTTGCCACACACACCGTTCAAGCATTTGCAGATGCATACAGCCAAATTACCCACGATTATACACAATCGGCGATTAAACTCGAATTACTTGATTCACTGTACGAATCTATTGATGCAATATCACTCACACTTATGACAGCACTTCGCAAACAAAAAAATAGTAGCGTTAAAACATTTATTACAAAAAGTGGCGCCCGCAACGCATGTACCCACTTCGAAGAACCCTCCTACAAAGACATGCACCATCTATTTAGCAATATGCTTGAAAATATTTCGCTCGTTACCCTACATGACCCAAATGAAACAGCACAAATTAAACATGAACTACGCCAAGAATTAACAAAGGCTTGCGGATGCATCAAACAGGCCACCATAGCAAATGCCGCTGGCAGAAACTTAAAAAATGCAACGGGCATCTCGATTTATTTACCCGAACCGAATAAAGCAATTCATCCCTCGTTTCCACATACCGACTTTGCGAAAAACATTAAGTGGCTCGATATGCTTAAAGTATATATCAATAGCTAGCCACAATATTAGATCTCTTGCGAAATTAAGTTAATTTCCGTTCGCCCTGAGTAAGCGCAGCGCATCGAATTTCCGGGTCCCATGCCACTGCATGGGTGGAAATGGGTCCGAACGGCCTAAATCAAGCTCCAGAAGAGGTCTAATGAATTCATGCCGCCCCTACATCTGCCCCCAAGCAAGCGACACAACAAGCCTAAAAACCCAGGCTGAAATATTTAATTTTTTTTTAGTGGTGGATAAGTGGTGGATAAGTTTTTTGAGACAATTTTTTTGCGCACTCAAAGCATAGATCCATAAGGCTAATCCGAAACGACGTGCTTGGAAACATTGATAAATACACGGCGGACTGAGTTATCCACAAGTTATCCACCACTTATCCACCACCCCCCTAAATTCAAAAAACCTGCACGCACGCAGCATTTTTTGCCACTTCAAAATGAGTTATCCACCACTTTGCGCTTCATCTACTACTATATTATATAAAATATATATATATATATAATAATAGGCTCATTTCTATTAGAAAACCGTAGCCGTTAAGTTCTTCCAAAAAATCCACCTTCTTTATTTGGAAGTTTTATGGTAACCTTGTTAACTATATATGCTTTTAAGGAGGCATGACTTTTTTGTATTTAAGGGAAAATCGTGAAAGTTTCACAAGTTATAGAAGAATTAGTAGAAGAGCGATCTCTGGATTATCAGGTTTTAAGTGATATTATTTGCGAAGGGCTTCTTGCTGCATATAAAAAACGATACCCTTATGTAAATTTTAATATTATACATGATAATAAAACAGACGAAATTTCTATTCTTGCGGAAAAAAAAGTAGTTCTTGCCGCACAAGATGAGGATGCTGAAATTGGCATTCGCAAGGCTCGAGCATTTAAAAAAGATGCCGAAGTTGACGAGCTTTTATGGGTTCCCTTTGAGGGGCCAATAGGGCGAATTGAAATTCTTAAGGCAAAGCAAGTTATCGCACAAAAAATTCGCTATATTGAAGCTGTTGCAATTTACAATGAATTTAAACCAAAAGAAGGTTCAATCGTTGTTGGAACAATCCATAAATCTGAGCGTGACGGTGTTGTTGTTAAGGTTGAAGATGCGCTCGCTTTTCTGCCAAAATCGCTCATGATTCCTGGCGACAAGTGTGTTGTTGGATACACCGTGCGAGCTCTTTTAAAAGAAGTTTTATTGGAGCCTCGAAATGATAATCAATTGATTTTGGACAGAAGCGGCTCGGATTTCTTGACGGAGCTTTTTAAGTTAGAAATTCCAGAAATCTTTGAAAAAATTGTAGAGATTAAAAAAATTGCTCGTATCGCTGGATATAAATCAAAAATTCTTGTAATTTCGCATGATAAAAACATTGATCCGGTTGGCACTTGTATCGGTTTTGCTGGCGCAAGAATCAAGCCAATTTTGCGTGAGCTTGGTGTAGAAAAAGTAGATATTATGAGTGAGCAGGGCTCTCGAGAAGAGTTTGTTGCGGAAGCGCTGAAGCCTGCTCAAATTAATCGTATAGCGATCGAAGGTTCTGATGCGAAGGTCTGGTTAGCTCCAGATCAAAGATCTCTTGCAATTGGAAAAATGGGACAAAATATACGACTTGCTTCTGAGTTAACAGGACTTGCTATTCATCTTATGCAAAGTGATAGTAGTGGCGGAGGAGATTTGTTGCAATCAAATGAAGATGAGCAAGCTGTTAATTGGGAGCTTTAAATTTAATGGGGTAGGTGGCGATGAGGGTTTATGAATTTTCTAAAGATCATGGAGTTTCGAGCAAGGAACTGATCCAAATTTTAAAAGAAAATAATTTTGAAGTCACAAGTCATATGGCTGTATTGCCCCATGATGCTGTAAATTTTTTAGAAAAATATTTTAATAAAAAACAGGATGTAAAAAAAATCAAAAGCTGCCATATCTCAAGAAGTTTCTCAGCCGAAAAAAGAAAAATCTAAAGAAAAATCTATCGAAAAAGCGTCGCCAGTTGAACCAATAGTAGCTGAGCCAATAGTTTCAATGGCTTCGCCAGCGAAGCTACAAGAAAAAATTGCGAATCAACCATCTTCTGTTCAAAAACCAATTGAACAAAAAAAACAGATTACATCTAAAATCCAATCTCCAGAAAGTACTCAAAAGAAAATGGCCAACATCGTTTCAGAATCCGCCCAACCTCGACCTCCTGTTATAACGGGATTTGTTGTGCAACCCATGACTATTGCTCAATTTATTGATAAGACGGGCAAGCCGTTATCCGAAGTGATTCTTTTTTTGTTAAAAAAGGGCATCGTTGCTGGACGTAATCAGATTATTTCAGACGAGGTGGTCGCTGAGCTTGCGCGCCATTATGAAATTCCAACGACGGAGATTGCTGCAACTACTATAAAAGATCAATCTCGATTTGGTACTATATTAGGAAAGCCTCAAGAGGCTCGGTTGCCGGTTGTTGTCGTGATCGGGCATGTTGATCATGGTAAAACAACCTTGCTCGATTTTATAAGAAATACTCGTGTTGCAGCCCGTGAAAAAGGGGGCATTACGCAACATCTGGGAGCATATGCTGCGACAACCAAGCATGGATCGCTTGTGTTTTTAGATACTCCGGGTCATGAAGCGTTTTCTTTAATTCGAACTCGTGGAGTGCGGGCGGCCGATATAGCCATTCTTGTTGTTGCGGCTGATGATGGTATTATGCCACAAACAATTGAAGCCATAAAAACTGCACAGAGTGCAAATCTTCCTATGATTGTTGCGCTTAACAAAATCGATAAAGCAACGCCGGCTCAAATAGAAAAAGTTAAACAAGGTTTGGCGCAACATGGTCTTGTTCCGGAAGAATGGGGTGGGCAAACGGTAATTGTCCCCATTTCGGCAAAGCTTGGTACCGGTATTGATGAATTATTAGAGATTGTTGTATTGCAAGCGCAATTACTGGAGCTTTCTGCCAATATCGATGTGCCGGCTCAGGGATTTGTTTTAGAATCAAAGATCGAAAAAGGTTTAGGACTTGTTGCAACAGTGATATGCCAACAAGGAATGTTGCGCGTTGGTGATTATTTTGTTGCAGGAGCAACACAAGGCAAGGTGAGCGCGTTAATAGATTCCGCAGGAAATCGCCTCAAGGAAGTTGCTCCATCATTGCCCGTTTTAGTTGCAGGCTTTGAAGCATTACCTCGCGCTGGAGATGCATTTGAAGTTGTTTCCGTTGATGTGTTTAAAAAGCATCGACATGCAATAACAAGCACTGCTGATGTCAATAAATATCGTAATGCAACATCTCTTGTGCACGATAATGTACTATCTCTTATTATAAAAACTGATAATGCATCATCATTAGAAGCGTTATTAGGAGCTATTAGAAAATTACATGGAAAAGCATTTAAAGAGTTTAATATAATACACGGTGCTGTTGGGCCGATTACAGAAAGCGATATTTCATTGGCGATTGATACGAAGGCGCTTATTTATGGCTTGCACGTTAAAGTTGAGTCGAATGCTGTAGTCTTGGCTCAAAAAAAGGGTCTTGTCATTAAATTATTTGATATCATTTACAAGATGCTCGAAGATCTTGAAATTGTCGCTGAGCAAGGCCGGCCAGTTAAAATGGTGACTAAAAAAATTGGAGAAGCGGTAGTGCTCAAGGTTTTTGATATCAAAAATCTTGGGGTTATTGCCGGTGCTCAGGTTAAATCGGGACTATTTTCGCGTAATGGTAAAGTAGTTGTTTTTCGAGGTAAACATAAAGTCGGGGAAGGTTCAATCAAAAGTCTTCAGCGCGATAAGAAGGCCGTTAAAGAAGTTCATGCAGGTTTTGAATGTGCATTTATGATTGATGGATTTTCTGAATGGCAAGTGGATGATCGCGTAGAATGTTCTCTTGAGAGCCCTGAATAATAAAAAACCTATATATTTTCTCTATATTTATAAGCTGAGTGTTTTAAAATGTTCAGCTTATTTTTTTTGATACGCTTGTTTTTATGAGTTTCATAGAAAAAACGCATGATTATAGAATTTTGTTGCTTTGCGCATTTATGATATCAAGACAACAGGTTTTGAAAAAAACTATCTATTTTCCGGCATTTTTTTGTTGCACATTTTTGTTGCGAAAATAATTTATTGTTTTTTTATATATTTGGCTGAAAATGAAAAAGCTTCATGGTGGCTAGCCTCATTAAACATCCGGTTGATGTATTTAAGTGGTATTGGTTGGGAAGCACTGCTTTAACACATCGCTCTGTAGAACAGGGCGATGTTGTTTTTAAAAGAAAATATCCTTATCACTATATAAAAATTTTCTTATTTGCTGGGGTTAATAGATTTTTGAGCGTGGTAAGGTTGCGCATATCATCTTCAAGTTCATTATCTTTCGGCGTTTCTAAAATTTTTGGGATATCAAAAAACTGAGCATCATTGATAAAGAGTTTAAAGGTTTCAAGGCCGAGAGTGCCCTTTCCGATATGCTCATGTCTGTCGACATGAGATCCACAAGCTGTTTTTGAGTCATTTAAATGAATTGCTTTGAGATGATTAAGTCCAATAATATGATCAAATTCTTTCCAGAGCGCTTCATAGGTTTTGGGTGTATTGAATTGATAACCCGCTGAAAATGCGTGGCATGTATCAAAGCAAAAGCCAATTCGGTGGTGATGGGTAATGAGTGAACGAATTTCTGCTAATTGTTCAAATCGGTATCCTATAGCATTTCCTTGCCCAGCCATATTTTCAAGTAAAATCGTAGTATCCCCCGGGACTGCAGCAATCGCTTCATTAAGACCTTTTGTTAAGAGCGTAAGACACTCTTTTTCTGCCCCATTAACAAATGACCCAGGATGAAGGACAAGATACTTAATTCCTAATGCTGAACAATGTTCTAATTCTTTAATAAGCGTAGTACGAGAGTGTTGCCATATTTGTTCTTTGACTGAGGCTAAATTTATAAGATAGCTTGCATGAACTATAACATGGTGAATAGCGGTTTGTTTTTGAGCTCCTTTAAATTTGTCAATTTGCGCCTGAGTCAAGGGAGGCATTTTCCATTGTCTATTGCTGTGAGTAAAAATTTGAATGCATTGGCAGCCCAAGGCTTTTCCTGTGTATAATGCATTTTCTAATCCACCAGCTATAGATACATGTACTCCAAGTAGAAAGGGTTGTGGGGTTGTTGCCATTATATACCTACTTTAATAATTTTATAAAATTGACAAAATTGCAGAAATTGTTAATTTAAAATCTAAAAAAACCTATTCTGATCGCTATTTTTTGCTCCGAAAGAATCAATGTTGATTATGTTACTGTGGACTTTTGTTTTTGTATATTCTTTTTATAGTTTTGCAGAAGATGCTGCTCCTCAACCACCAAAAAGGGAGCCATTAAAATGGGTTTTTGGGGATAACATTTTAGAGTCGAAACTTAAGTTTCGAGTAGAATCCTATGGTGGAAAAAATTTAACGTTATTAAATGATAATAATGGTAATTTAGATAGTATTATAATTCCTGCAAAGCATACGATCGATTGGGATACGTTTTATATTTATGGTCTTGCCAGCCATAAATATGAGATTATCAGGATTAAAACTACGATACGAAATCGTGGTACATGGGGTGCGCCAGAAACCATTGCTTCTACCGATGATGCGGTTGTGAATATTGGTGGGGTTGTAACGGGCAAGCATTCACATACGATTCATAGACATTTGATTTGGATTCGTGAAATGTGGTTGCAGGCAACTCTTGCCGATATGTTAAATATTTGTATTAATCCCAAACATACGTTCACACTAGGGTTTTTCCCTTTTCAGTTAGGGCGGGGTATTGCCTTAGGAGATGCCTATGCAACAGATCCTGATTTGCTTGGATATTATTCTCCCAACGTGGTTGACCAGTATGCTCCGGGATTTAAGTTTTCTGGAGAGCTGTTGCCCGTTGATATGTTGAACTATGATTTATATGTTGCGATTCTCAGTAATAAATCGAATACCTTTAATAATGTGAATGCAAAAATTCTTTCTCAGGAATTTGGACATCGCTTATGCCCGGCTCGTGGTTTTGGTGTATTGAACTGGTTATTTGCGTGGCGGTTCAAATGGGTTCCTCTTCAGCAAAAAGAGGCAACTATCTCTTTTGAACCTTATTTTTTATACGATAATCAGCGCGAGCAACGAATAGAATTTGCAGGTGATGCGAGTTCTAAATTGGCAACAGCTGGTCTTGCGATGGAAGCTACGATTGGTGATGTTGAATTTGGTTTTGATTTTGCACGAAATTTTGGTCATCAGTCGGTTAAGGGTTGGGATCGTAATATTCTTATTCCAGAAGTGCGTAATGGTTCAGTTGTTGTAGTGAATACTGATGTAACAGCAATTGCATCGATTGCTCCTGATGTAGCTGGTAAAAGGGCTTTGTTTACACCTGCAAATCAAGCGATTATTAATAATTCGATACGTGCGGAAAATTTGAATGGCAAACCGATCAATGGCAGTAATTTGCAAAATAGTATCAGTCGTTTTAATAACCCATATCAAAATAAATTAACAGGGTTCATGTTTGTTGGAGATGCAGCATATCGCTTTGCAAAATGTTTTAAAGCGGCAATTGCATTTGGACTGGCAACTGGTGATATTAACCCCAATAGAGATATTGATGAGCTTGGTGATAGTAATAAAGATGGTGATTACCAAGGTTTTATTGGTGTTCAAGAAATTTATACAGGTACTCGTGTCCGAAGTGCATATTTGATGAGTGGTCAGGCGAAAGTGCCGCGAGTGCTTTCATTTCCTTCGGTAACATTACCCTTGGAAGAGCGTTTCCCGGATACGGTAAGCCATTTTAACAATTTAATACTTGTTGGTGCTTCAGGGACTGTTGTTGCAGGACGATGGACGATTAATCCAAATATTTTAAATTATTGGGAAGAGCATGCGACCCGTAAATTTAATAGAAGTACCGATATTTCTGGATCTTCATTTGCAAGTACTTGGTTAGGGGTTGAAGTGAATACCTTTGCGGAGGTAAAATTGTGTAATGATATGCGATGTTATGCAGTTGCGGCAGTATTTTTCCCCGGGAAGTTTTTTAGCGATATTAAATGCCAGCCATTAACAAGAGCGCAACAAGAGTTCCTTGAAGGTCGTAGAACTGGTGAGCCAAGAGAGTTTGTTCTCACAGTTGGTAATGATATCGGTTTATTTGCTAACGTTGGTATCGAGTATCGGTTCTAAATATTTGTTAAATAATTAATAACCATGCAACGTAATGTTCCATGGTTATTTTTATTGCGTTTCTATAATTACTATTAGTAATATAATTTATATCAGGTAGGATTGGGTTTAATCTGAAGGAGTAGTTATGGCAAAGCCTAAAGTTGTTAAGCCTGTTCAAGAAGAGGTTAAAAACCCAGCAAGCGACGAAGAAAAGGTATTGGCTTGGTTTGGGGTGCTTTTTGAGCAAAAGATGGCGGAGCGTAAGAAATTGAATGCCGTAAAGCCAGAAGAACCTCTTAAAAAGGCTAAAAAAAGTAAAAAAGAGTTGGAAAATAATAAAACGGAAGCTGTAAAGGTAAAGGCAGTTTCTGGTACTGCGCGGCGGGTAAATAAAAAAAAGAAGGCCGCTGAGGTTGAGCAGAATGATATACCCCATCTACCTACCAGTATTCATCGATAAATCATTTTATGATAAAGGGCTTAACTTATGAATATAAAAAAGAAGCAAGGGGCTCATAAATCGAAGCTTGAAAAGTTAAAAATTGAAAAGCGAGAGCATGAGGTAAAAGGACATGGCGATAATAAAGAACATGCTCCCTTTCCCTTTGAATATGACGCAGAGCATTTAGAGGCTTTGTATATAAAGGAGGGGGTAGCGGGAAAACCTTTAAAGCATCATGTCCGACTTGAGGATTTAGATGATGATGAGCCATATGGTGTTGTTCATAAAAAATCAAATCTAAGATTGGAGTATAAAAACAATCTTATAGAAGATGAAGAAGAGTCTAAAAAATAATTTTTTGTAGGGGGAAGGCTATGAAAAAAATAGTAGTATCATGTATCGTTCTGTTATTTATGTTTTTGATGATGACGGTATCTATCCATGCCACTGATATGCTTTATGACCAAGAGGGCAAGCGTTGTTCCCGTCATATGAATTGGGCATATTATTATAAACAACAATCACGTTTGCGAAGAAAAGGGTGTTGTTCTCGTGTATGTACAAAATGTGGAAGAAGGGGATGTATTCATTCGCGAAGACGAAGAAAAACGATAGCTGCTGCTCCAACTGCAGTAGGTATTGGCAATAATCGGAGATTATACCAACGTCCGCAGGTGATGAATGGCCAAGCTTCTGGTGAAGGTTTCGCTGAGACTGCTGAGGGATTTCAAAGCCGCAGTACTAAATGGTAATCGATTTTAGTTGAATTTTTCGACATGCCTGCAGCGCGACGCTGGCTATGCTGTTTACAATATTGCAGCCACCGTGTGCGAGTGTTTCTTTATCGTTGGGATGGGTGCCCATTGCTATGATATTTGCAACAATATTTGCAAAATTAGCAATAACAACCGCCGCGGTTTGGTCTTGCGGTTGATTCTGTTCTTTCGGTTGATTGTGTGCACAATGTGCGCAATGGCATTGTTCGGGGGGAGTATTGGACAAAAGTTTGCTTGGTGTTGTTATAATAGCCATGGCAATAAGCGCGGTGATAAAAAATAAATATTTTGTTTTTTGCATAAAGTAATATTCCTCAAAGTATGATTTATAATCTCATATTTTTAATAAATATTACTTTTTTGATAATTTGTCTGTCAAGATTGTTGTGAGTTTTTTATAGTAAGATCCTTGGATAATTTTTTAATAATGTTGCTTGTATGTTTGTCGGTAGGGTTGCTAAGAAATCTTTATCGTTCTGACTGAGTTGCATATCGACTGCGGGGAATTGTAATGCTATATGTGGTGGTTGGTTTTCAAGATGTTGGATTAATTCTCTGAGTTTTATAAGTTGATCAAGAGATAAATTGTGCATTATTGCATGCAAAGCGCCAGGTTGTGGTGAATAAAAAGTTTTATCGCCATGTTGCGTGGTAATAATAATATCATCATTTGCCATTTCGATACTTTTAATTGGGCCATGATGGGTATTAATTGTTTGGATGCATCGACAAGTCGATTCCTCCCAAATTTTAACGGTTCCATCTTCGGAGCCGGTAATAATTTTGTCAGATGGCATAATGCTTGCAATGGTAATTGGTTGTGAGTGTCCTTGCAAAATGTATGTCTTGCCGATCCGTTTATTAATTTCTGGAAAAAATTTTGCCGTTAAACTGGCATGAATAGTGACGGTACATGTGTATTGTCCCTCATTGATGCCATGAGACCAGCGTATACTAGATGGGTGTTGCAAAGAAGCGGGGTTATAGGGTTGCCATGGTTGATTTTCGTAATCAGGTTCATGTTGAGCTTGTGATTTACAGAAATAGGTAGGGCAGTATGTTGAACTATCGACATAAAATCGCCCGTGCAAGCTCAAAGCTACTGTTAAAGGGGGGGTATGATCAAGAATCATATGTGCGGGATCTAAGTTTGTAAGTATTTCTTCTTGCGTTGGACTCCAGTATAGGTAGATAATATCCGCGATATCAGGAATCATCGAAGAAGCTGCAAGTAAAGCGGCTCTTGATGGTTGCTTTAACGCTCGCTTTATCTGAACGCAGCGAGTTTGATCAATTTGTGTAGATTTTTCCGCAGCCGATTTTTTCTGCTCAGCGGCTTGAACGTGGTTTATTGATATTGTTGCCAAGATGAAAAGTGATACTGTCTTAAACATAGATTCCCCC
>Ga0206997_10243_pt1 | contig 12844 bp, 7 predicted proteins | sample Alteio_BWMinCont_3_FD_153478 | JGI IMG/M metagenome (GOLD analysis project Ga0206997, IMG submission 153478) | Enriched cells from forest soil in Barre Woods Harvard Forest LTER site, Petersham, Massachusetts, United States -... | ecosystem: Environmental > Terrestrial > Soil > Temperate forest >...
ATTACTAATTATTAAACCAATATGCTTAAAGATCACTTCATCAAATTGACGCAAACTTTTTTGCGCATCATCTAATTGCACACTTTCTATTTCACGTAATACATATGGATGAGCACGGATTGCGCCTTGACCAAAAATAATCATCGAGCGCGTTAAAATATTTGCGCCCTCAACAGTGATGGGAATAGGTAAACCTTGATAGACGCGACCGATATAATTATTGGGGCCCAAACAAATACCTTTGCCGCCATGTACATCCATCGCATCTAAACCAATTAAGCGACCGAACTCGGTTAAATGATATTTCAAAATTGCTGAAGCAATCGCCGGTTCTTCACCAGCATCGATAGCTGCTAAAGTTAATAATCGGGCTGCATCCATAAAATAAATAAAACCGCCCATGCGACTTAATTTTTCACTGATTCCTTCAAAATAGCCGATGGGTAAATTAAATTGTTCACGTATACGCGCATAAGCACTGGTGGTTAATGTGCCCATCTTGGCACCGCCGGTCGCAATTGCTGGCAATGAAACTGCGCGACCAACAGATAAGCACTCAACCAACATCCGCCAACCTTGACCGATCATCGATTGACCACCAATGATCCAATCAAATGGCATAAAAACATCATGGCCTTGTGTTGGACCGTTTTGAAATGGATTGTTTAATGGAAAATGACGTCTGCCATGCACCACGCCTTTTGTGGCTGCTGGTATTAAAGCACAAGTAATACCAATATCCGTTTTATCGCCAATTAAATGATCAGGGTCGTATAATTTAAATGCAAGGCCAATAACGGTTGCGACTGGCGCTAGGGTAATATAGCGTTTATTCCAATTCACACGAATACCAATTATTTCTTTACCTTCAAATTCACCTTTACACACGATACCGATATCAGACATATTACTGGCGTCTGATCCAGAACGAATACCGGTTAATGCAAAACAAGGAATTTCATCGCCACGCGCCAACCGTGGTAAATAATAATCACGTTGCGTTTGTGTACCATATTTAATCAGTAACTCAGCAGGACCCAAAGAATTTGGCACAGATACAATGGTTGCCAGTGTTGCACTAATCGAAGATAAGGTGGCGATCACTTCTGAATGTGCATAAGTTGAAAATTCTTTGCCACCATATTGTTTGGGAATAATTAAACCCCAAAAACCTTGATCTTTAATATACTGCCAAAGTGCTGGCGGTAAATCGGCGTAGACATGGGTAATTTCCCAATCATTAGCCATTTGACATAATGTGCGCAGTGGACCGTTTAAAAATTCGCGCTCTTCATCTGATAACTTCGCTGCTTTGATCTGATGCAGATCATGCCAATTAGGCTTGCCACTAAATAATTGCCCTTCAAAACCGACAGAACCCGCTTGTAATGCTTCGCGTTCCGTATTGGACATTTTTGGTGCATGCGCACGAAAAAAAGCCAAGATGTGCCGAGAAATGAGTAAGCGTCGTATCGGTTTAATATTCAGCACAATAATACCAGCTAAAAATATGATCCAAAAAATGCTTAAAATGAAGTGGGAAAAATTAGAAAAATGACTCAGCAAGATTAAGGCCGCCGCGAGAGTGATAGACCAAATGACCAATGTGGCACGTTGATAAGCTAATATGAACGCTAACCCCACAAAAAACAGCAGCCATAACATATTTATCACTCCTTAATTTATTTATTCTCACCAATGACAGGTAAATAATCCGTATTGGCAAACGGAACATACAATACCACAATTCTTTTAACCTTTATCCGTGTCCGCGCAACAGTGAACCAACCGCCTACCCCGCCAGAGAGGTTTAGGGGTAATTACCTCTAAACCTACAACCACCCATTACCATTGCTTCAGAGAATAAACAGCACAAACCGCTACCACCAAAAATCATAGTCGGCGTGCCGATTCAGTCAATAACTCATCTGATATGGCACGATAATATCGACCTGATCCATAAAAACCATTAAAAATAATTGAAAACACCAAAACATCATCATGTGTGGTCTCGAGATAACCCGAAAGCGCCGTCACACTGTGCATCGTACCTGTTTTTGCACGCACACGTCCACGTAAATCCATTTTATGCATCCGTCTAGCTAATGTTCCATCGATTCCACCCACCGGTAACGCTTGAATAAAATCAGTTGCATAAGGTAAACGATGATAAGCATAATTGAGCAGATCCGTCACTTCATCTGCTGTGACTAAATTATAACGCGACATCCCCGAACCATCGACCAGCCGCAGATTATTCATGTTTAAATGTGCTTTTTCCGTTAAAATATGCTTTACCGCGAGCGAACCATTTTCCCAATTACCTGACTCATCAAAATAGACTGAACCCAATTTTTTAAATATAGCGTCAGCAAATAAATTATCAGATTCTTTAAGCATCTTGGTTAATAATTCGGAAAGCGGTTCGGAACGATGTGATGCTACAATTTGCATATTTTTATTAGCACTCGCGCGTGAAATTTCACCGGTTACGGAAATATGCTGTTGCGCTAATAATTGATCGACTAATCCTTTTGCATATTCATGTGGATTATGTAATACCCGCTGCACATAATAAGGGGACGCTTTATGCCGCACACGCAAACAGCTTTTACGGCGTACGTGTTTACTGCCACGTTTGCTGAATTTATGCCCACAATTATAAGCTACTTTATTTGCTTTGGGTTGATATAAAAACCGTGGACAATTGTGATCGATAATCACTCCTGATATTGGCGCAGAATAACAATATCTTGTATCCGTCCACAACCAACCGGGTCCTAGTGAACTGCCGGAAAAAACAGAATCATCAATATATACATGACCATTAATACGATTAATGCCTCTCTGTTTTAATGTTGCAAAGAGTTGGCTTAAATCGGCACTGGTTAGTGAAGGGTCGCCACTGAATTTAACATACAGATCGCCATTCAATGTGTTTTGATTGTTGGCAAGTACGGTTTTCGGCGAGGTTAATAATTGCGTGTTAAAAACATAATCTGGTCCTAAATAGGTTAAAGCGGCAACTGCTGTGAAAATTTTAGCATTACTTGCTGGAACCAATAATTTATGGGTATTCTGCGCAAACATGACTTCACCGTTTTTAACGGACTGTAACTTAATGCCTACGGAAGCTTTTCCATTTACTTTAGCTAATATATTTTCAGCAATTTTTCTTGCATACGCTTGACGATAATCTTCAGAAATATACTGTGTCGGTATTTTAGCAATTGAACTTTGATTGTCGAAACCCGGTGCAACAATATCATTGGTTGGTGTATTATTATTGCTATCAACATGCACAAATGCTTGCGCCACCGGAACGGTGCATAAAAAAAGCAAACTGATGCCCAGAGCAGCAGATAATACTAATTTGCAGCGTCGCGCAAACCCAGCAAAACGCAATTTTTTTGCATAAACATCCATATGCAACTTACCTATCCGTAGGAACACTAGCCGTTGGTGTTTGAGATTGCTCAATCGGCGGTTCGGTTCTATTTACTCGAAAACCAAAATATAAATAACTCATTGCCATGATGAAATTTAATATATTCAGCATAAGCATTATGCCTACTGGCATATTAAGAAAACGATTTACAACTGATTCTAAAAAACCTATAAAAATAGGTGGCGTAATGGCCATCGCAGTTAAACGAAGGACCTGACTGTATTCTAGATTAGGATGGTATTTTTTTCGTTTGAACAAAAGATAACCCAAAACAGAATAGATCAGAACTTGAAAAATGCGAAACAGATAGACCAATACCAGACCGATTATGTAAAAGAGGATAATGATGAACAACACGAAAAATCCTAACCCGGACATAAAGTTATTTTCAGTTAAAACTTGATCACTCAAAACAGATAATGTAATCGGCACGGATTGCGGATCTGTTTGCACACTTTGTATGTTTTGTTGCTCAGGAAAAATTAATATTTCTTGGCCATTCACAAAATAATGACCTTGCGCTGCTTGCTCTGGGTTGGTCTTGCCTGTGGAATCGATGATAGCGATTAACCGCTGTGGATTATTGGGATCATATACAGCATAGGGCATCGCTTGTGAAATTTGTGCATGTCCATTCGTAATTTCAATTTGCTGTGTTTGGTGTAGTACTTGTTTAAAATCGTCGATATACAGCATAACTGTAGGAATAAGGAATAAATTGCCAATGATCGATAGCCACAGTACTAATATAAAAATATAACTGAATCCGATGCCGGACCAGTTTCGGAATACGTCTTGATAAAGTTCTCGTGAAAAAAATGAATAATAATAGGCCTGATAATACTTAAACTGGCGCATTGCTCTGGTCATCCTATTCCTTTAATGCTTCTGCTATACCACACCGTAGCGCGGATTAAGCATGCCCCATACTTGTTACGGGGAGCGCTACGAAGACCAGCACATTTGGTTTAAACAAAAGCGTAATTCCTTCCCTAGAATGAACAAAGAATAGCTGAACTATCAAAAAAAGGACAACTTCAAGCCCATACGAGCGGATGATTAGCTGATTAATCATGTAGGATCTTGATTTTTCTGATCAAGTTGTTGTTCACTACGATTAACGTGAAAAGCAAAAAACAAATAAGACATTGAAAGAAGGAAATAAAATAGCAGTAACCACAGCGCTACCCCCTTAAATTGATTGGTATATAAATTAACGGCTTCAAGCGCACAACTCATAACGACTGCAGGGGTAATCGCTATCGCGGACAAGCGTAATACTGCACCATACTCCAATCCTTGATGCCAGCGTTTTCTTTTAAAGAATAAATAGCCCAATGCCGAATAAATAAGCATTTGTAAGATCCGATACACAAAACTGATGATTAAAAAAATGATATAAAAACCCAGTACACCTAAACCCACATAGGGATAAACCAGATTGATAAAGTTTTGCTCATTGATCACCACATTACCTAAGGCGGAAGCGGGTAAAGTTAAGACATTATGGCTATAGGGTTGATGGATGAGTACGTCGCTACTGCGAATTAAAAAGCGGACATTGGGTACATGTTCAAGCGTTGTTTTATCGGTCGTATCGATGACTGCAATCAAATCCTTGGGATCATGCTGGTCATATATATAATAGGGCATCGGTAGCTGAAATGAGATTTGCTCGCCAGCAACGGGTATTTGATGCACCTTGTGTAACACTTGCTGAAAATCATAGATATATTTTAAAGATAAGAAAAAAAAGCTAAACGTAACCGGTATCACCAACCACAGCAATAAAGAAAAAATGTAAGCAAAACCAAGCCCTGTCCAATTCTGACAAACATCTCGATACAGTTTGGCCGAAAAGAAAGAGCAAAAGTATGCTTGATAATATTTAAATTGCCGCATGGTCACACCCTTTTTGTAATATTTATTCACAAATCCACTGAATCTGTCACTCTTCGTAGGTTGGATAGAGCCTCTCCGGGCGAAATCCAACAGCACCGTCTGAATTGTCTGTTGCCCTATTATAGCGCCGTTGTTGCTGTACTAGCGAATTGGATCTGCTCAATTAACTTTCTCGCGGCAAGACATCGCGGATGCTGTGATAATTCTGCATACGAAATCTTTGCCAGACCACGTAAATTTTCTAAACGCCCCGTCAGATCAGCTGGAACTTTTAACTGCGCCAGCTCCAGTAACGTTCGCGCAAGTTCAGCAAATTCGTTACAGATCAATGCAATATCATTACCCGCTTGCAAACAAGCTTGGATTCGTTGTACCAAACTACCCACACTTTTCGCACCAGCCATATCCAGATCGTCACTAAATACAATTCCTTGAAAGCCAAGCTCGCTGCGCAAAATTTGTTGTAACCACTTTTCGGAAAAACTCGCTGGCTTGATATCAACAGCGGGATAAATCACATGTGCCGACATCACCGCACGCAGGTGTACTAAGCGCGCATATGGAACTAAGTCATTGTTTTTTATGGTTTCATATGGCCGTTCATCCACCGGTTCCGTGTGATGCGAATCGCCTTTTGCGTAACCATGACCCGGATAATGTTTGCCAGTTGCTCCCGGCATTCCTGCTTCCGCCATACCGTCTACCATGGCCCCCGCCAGTACCGTAACGACCTGAGGCGACGCAGCAAAACTGCGATTGCCAATCACACTGGTATTGCCAATATTTAGATCCAATACCGGAGCGAAACTGATGTCGATGCCCACAGAAAGTACTTCGGTAGCCAATAACCAGCCCATTTCACGGGCGCATTTTAAGCCTAATTCAGGATCATCTGCATAAATTTCCCCAATTTTTTGTAAATTTGGCAAATCGGTAAATCCTTCCCGCAAACGTGCAACACGCCCGCCCTCTTGATCGACTGCAATCAGTAGCTGGGGCGTACGTAAAGCCTTGATGCTCGCGGTTAAGGCGAGCAACTGTTCAGGTGTGCTCACATTCCGAGCAAATAACACCACACCGCCGATGAGTGGATTTTTTAATAAATTTATTTCTTGCAGTGACAGCTCTGTTCCTTGAACACCAGTGAAAATAGGTCCTAGCATGACTGATCCTTTTTTTATTTGCTAAATATGTACTTTTTAATTGTAACTGATTAAGGCGTTTAGTGAAAAATATTTCCAACAAATATCAACACGTAAAGTTAAATTTTGTTAGAATATTATTCTCACATATTTTCCCCAACGAGGTAACACACTTGTTCAATTGCTTTTTATTCATCATAACCTGCATTTTATGGGGTGCTACTTGGCTAGCCATTCACTACCAAGTGAGTTCAGTGCCCAAGCTATGGTCGATAACGTATCGTTTTGCTGTGGCAGGGTTACTATTGTGGGTATTTTGCCTAATCAGCAAACGCTGGGTGTCGTTCACTTCGAGGCAACATTTTTTAATCGCGCTACAAGGTATTTTACTGTTTGCGCTTAACTTTATGTTTGTTTACAACAGTACACAATATTTAATCAGTGGCCTAGTTGCGGTCATCTTCTCCAGCATTTTAATTTTAAATATGATCAATGCGCATCTGTTCTTTAAAACGCCAGTCTCCTTGCAATTCGTTATCGGTGCACTAATGGGTATCTGTGGTCTCGCACTGGTATTTAGCGCTGATATTTATAACAGCATCCAACACCATTTAAATATCAAGGAACAGTTCTTGGGCTTATTCTTGTGCTTGGCCGGCACACTCTGTGCTTCATTGGGCAATATGGTTGTGAGTCAGATTAAAGATCAAGTTCCCTTATTACCCAGTACGGCATTGAGTATGCTTTATGGTGCCTTGTTTACGGCTGTGGCCGCATTGTGCACACAAACACCGTTAAGCTTTGATTGGCGCCCAGCCTATCTGATTTCATTAGCTTACCTCATCTTTGGTGGCTCAATCATCGGATTTGTCAGTTACATGACCCTCATCCGCAAACAGGGCCCAGCGCGCGCAGCTTACGTGTTTGTCTTTACGCCTATTGTGGCCATGCTGCTTTCTGCCTGGGTTGAACACTTTACTTGGACCGTGAATGTTTATCTTGGCTTGCTGATGATAGTAATTAGCCAATGTTTAGTGCTGGGTAAAAATTACCGCAACCTATGGCAACAGGTTAAATCATTCGCATTGGACAGAATGAAAACACAAAAAATGAAGCAAGCGTCCAATGTAACACTGCCATAACCTGGATTACTTACCATTATGCCCATTCATCTGAGGCGTCTGTGGCAATGGCGTATATTCAATAGCGTCACGTGTGGCTGGCGCTGAGCCGTATAGACTGCGCCAAAGCCCTGCTAATAATTTAAAAGCACCACAGGATGATTGTTGCTCAGTTGTATTTACCTCTTGCGCCTGCTCTTTAGATGCTAATAATGCTGCGTGGCTAAAAGGAGCCAACGATCCTGGTAAACTACGTCGTGATCCTGGAGATGGTGTTACAGATGGCGGGGGAAGTTGTGCGGGTGGGGTTGCACTCGATGATGGTGCGCTATGGCCATTCGTATATTGAGGATCCAATGTCAGCGAACGTCGCGCATTTTCTTTTGAATGCCGTCTAGACAGCGTAAGTGGTAGTTGCGGCACTTGCTCCAGAGGTAAGGTGAGCACAGGAACACAATCTTTACCTTTACGATTTGCCAAATCCAAGGGCGTTTCGTTTTTAGCCGCTGTTCGGGCATCGGTTCGCACCCCTGCATGACGTAAATAACCGGTAAGAACAAAGTCATTTCGCTCAACCACTATATGTAATGCATTGGCGCCAGACCTTGTTGTAGCATTAACCATCTGATCTTTTTGCCTAGCTGGTATATTTCTAACCATTGTTTCAATGACTTGCTTATGAGCCGGTTGATCGCATTCAACAGCGATTAAAAAAGCTGTTTTACCGCTGAGTTGATCAGGTTTATGAACATCTGCACCTTTGCCCATTAGTAGCTCCACGGCGTACGCACGACCGTGTTTGGCTGCTAGCGGTAGTAATGCAATATGCTCTTCTGTAGGCAATACTATATATTTAGTAAGAAGAAATTTAATCGCGGCTGCTATGGGGCCTGCCGTATCTGCATTTTCAGTATAATCCAATAGATGATGTAGGGGTGTCTCGTGTTCATTATTTTCTGCGTATAATAATAATTCTCGCCCATCAGCCAACAAATCATTAATCATTGTTTCGCTACCATGGCATGCAGCTTCATGAAGTGGCGTATAACCATGTGCATCGGTTAATGCCGTATTAGCCCCTCTGCGCAGCAAAATGCCCACGGCAACTTCTCTGCCGTTTTTGCAGGCTAGGTGCAGAGCAGTGTGCTTTTTCGCTCCTACTGTGCTGTTAACATAATCCCAATCTTTATATTCTTTGCGCCTTGCGTATACACATAAAGCACGAATCGCATTTTCAGCACCTATTACCGCAGCAACATGTAACAAAGGTAACGCTACTCGTTCTTCGTCAAGCGTAACTTGGGACGCAGCTGTGCGTAAGTCAATGTTTTTACTTTCTAATTCAGAGTATATTTCTTCCTGGCTTTTGCTTAGGGTACTTTCAATATCAAATTCACTTTTATGCATAGTTATGTTCCTTTTTGTTTTCAACACTACACCACATACCTGAATACGCGTGAACATTATTCTACCCTTATTTCAAATAAAGGTAACTAGCAATATTTTATTCAATTTAGGGCAATAATTAGGTATAGTATGATGGAATATACGCTAACACGTAAACTCTTTCTAAAGGAAAAATAATTATACTATGGACGCAAAACAAGAGTTAATTTCCGCTGCAGAATACTATTCGATAAGAGATATTCTTGACTTTTCGAATACTGATTTGGTTGACCCCAGCGCATTTTATATTTCTTTAATCGCTTTCATGAACAACGAAAAAACTTATCCCAGACAGGTGATTCGTGATCGTGCACTGAAATCCCTTGCAGAGGGGGAACAAAAAATTCGCGATGAAATAGAAACCCTGTCAAATGAATGGGGCAAATTACTCGAGACAGAGAATGCATTAAGACGCAATATACCCTCAGCAGATAATACAAGAAAGCTACAAGAAAATTTACTGGAACAAGAAGATAAAAAATATGCAAAAAGAATACTACGCAAGCAAAAAACGCTTAAAAAACCTTCTATAGATGTCTATTTGGATAGCGCTCTCGCCACAGAAGAAAACAGACAAAAATTATTAACGGTAAAAGATTCAAAACTGGTTGAAGAACATATTACCAGTGGTAACCGAAGTGTGTTAGGGCCCTTTGCTGTAGCGAGCGTTACGCCATTTTGGGAATCATATACACACGGAGCGGATTCGAAAACAGAATTACCGGCTATAGCTGTGCTGCAAAAACAATTGATTCAATCAGAAGACGAACGTATGCCTTTTTGTTGTACACAAATACAACGTAATATGCTGCTTATGTTTATTTGTTGTGAATTCGTGCGCGCCTTCTTTGATGGCAAAGAACGTGATAGATCCACTCCCTATAAAATTCCCTCAGCAACTGATCTACCTGCAGACTTAGCTTCACCCAAATCAAAACCAATTAAGGATCTTTCTATAATCACAGCAGATTACTTAGAGCAAGCAAATGAAAACCTTCGCGTGTTACTATCCAATTTTATCGAATTAAATGGCTATCAAACGGACGATACAGAACCAATGGCATTACTACAGGTGCTTTCTAATTACATTGAAAATCTATTGGGAAAATCTCATAGTCATTTAGGGCGGTCAGGGCGCGGCCCAGCACAAGATCTGCAAGGTAAATTAGTTGGCTTTAAAGAATGGATCAGGCAATCGGTACATACATTGTCACACTTCATCGCAACCGTCGACATGCGCCTTAAAACAATGCAAAATAGTAGTGTTCAACCCTATACCGTTGCGCAATTGCTTTATGAAGCGCAACCCAAAGAAACCACACGCACAGATTCGCAACAGAACGAACGTGGTACTTCTTTATTCGCCTCAAGCACACCACTATTTAAGGCATCAGAATCAGTTAAAGCTCATTCGCACCGATCCAGCAAGCACCGCCGCGGTACGTTAACGGGCGACCCAAAAAATTCACCGCGGATGGATAGAAATACCGATGCCGACCAAGACCAAGCCGACTCACCCCAGTCGTCCAAGCTGTCGTCTAGCCCTTCCTTTTCGCCTGGACGCGAGCTACCACTCTCACCGTCATCTCGCAAAGATAGTACTGGAGCTTGGCACCCAGCTCTATCTCGCCACCGCGGCGATAGTCATTCGCTCCAAGCTGCCGGTTTAGTTGACGGTCAAGTGGGTTCGCCACCAAGGTCTCCCGCAGCATCGGCATCATCGTCCTTAAGGAGTTCTGAATTCGTCGTTGGAAACACACAAAAAAGTAGTCGTTCATCGTCGGGCGCAGCTGGTTCGCCACCCACATCGAATGGGACAGCAACACCGTCGGCACCAAGGAAATATGATATATCAGCTGCAGTAAACGCTGCTCGCGTATCGGCAGGTACTGTATCACCACCTGGTTCACCAGGCCAAAGTCAATCGCCCTATAATAATCCTATCCTGCAACGACCACCGTCCTCAGGTGATGTGGCTGCAGCTCGATTAACACGCGACAACAGTAAACTTAGATTACCAAAATATAATCCTGATGGATCTTTATACGTAGCAACTCCGCCATCACCAAGTAATGAGTCTTCCAGAAAACTTTCTAAAGGAGCAGCAACTGCCACTGCCCCCATAACCATTCCTGCTGCTAACCCGCAAAGCAGTGGTAGAAAGATGCCGGGTAGTCTCACTTCAGTGGATAATTCAGCGTTTACTGGACCGTTAGCCAGAACGGGGCCAGACCCAAACAAAGACACGCACGCAAGTGCAGCTAACAATGGAAGGGTTAATGCACCCGGTCCACCTAGGGCGGGGCCACCTGCTAGTCCGGTTAAATAACCGGACTAGCATGCATTTAATTTGAATCCGACTTTTCCTGCGACAAGGCTTGTGCTAACGCTTGTGCAAGCAACGTATTTTTGGGTGGTTGCATTTTTTGTTGCTCGGCAGTTGCTGTCGTCTTTTTTGCTAGGGGTTTTGCAACACTAAGATCTTTGCTTTGTTTTTCTGCTGGTACACTGCGCATCGACAAACTAATGCGTTTGCGTTTTTCATCCACGGACAACACATAAACAGAAACAACTTGTCCGACTTGCACAATTGTTGCCGGATCACTCACAAAACGATCCGCCATAACTGATTTATGGACCAAACCATCTTGATGCACCCCAACATCAACAAAAGCGCCGAAATCAGTGACATTCGTCACGATTCCAGATAAACGTAATCCCGGTTTCAAATCAGATAGTTGTTGAATTTCTTTTTGGAATGTAACCGTTTTAAATTCGGCGCGTGGATCACGTCCAGGTTTGGCCAGTTCGGCAATAATATCTTTGATAGTAGGTAAACCAAATTGGTCGGTCACATAATCATCCGGATTTAATGATTGTAAAAAGGTTTGGTTGCCAATCACGTCATTTATTGATTTATGTGTTTGCACCAAAATATGCTCAACCACTGAATAAGCATCCGGATGTACTGCTGAAGCATCTAGTGGATTTTCACCATCAACAATGCGTAAAAATCCTGCAGCTTGTTCGTATGTTTTTTCACCCAAGCGCGGCACGCGTTGCAAAAACTCGCGCCGTACAAAAATTCCTTGTTTATTGCGATATTCGACAATTTGTTCAGCAATCGATTGATTTAATCCAGCCACTTGTTTTAATAATGCGACCGAAGCTCGATTCACATCAACGCCCACCGCATTCACGCAATCTTCAACAACGTTTTCTAATCGCGACAATAATAGATTTTGATCAACATCATGTTGGTATTGACCGACACCAATCGCTTTGGGATCGATTTTAACGAGTTCTGCAAGTGGATCCTGTAAACGACGCGCAATGGATATAGCACCCCGAATGGTCACATCAATTTTAGGGAATTCTGCAGCGGCTAATTCTGATGCAGAATAAACTGATGCGCCAGCCTCAGAGACAACTGCTTTTTGTAATACAAGATCGGGGTGTGCTGCGATTAATTCACTTACCAACTGATCCGTTTCGCGTGAGGCAGTACCATTACCGATACTAATTAAAGTAACCTGATAATCGCGACAAAGTTTTGCCAATGTTGCGAGCGCTTGTTTTTTTTCTTTACGTGGCGGATGCGGAAAAATAGTACAATGGTTTAAAAGTTGTCCGGTTTGGTCAACAATGGCCACTTTTACGCCTGTCTTTAAACCCGGATCTAAACCCATCGTTCGTTTGCCACCGGCCGGTGGTGCGAGTAATAAACTTTTTAAATTTTGCGCAAAAACTTGTATCGCCGCTTTTTGTGCCTGTTCGCGCGAGCG